>JAEIGA010001370.1_pt1 | contig 37937 bp, 57 predicted proteins | sample 9270691 | NCBI WGS metagenome assembly JAEIGA01 (sample SAMN17057246, study PRJNA624740) | gut metagenome | biome: biome; isolation source: fecal sample | host: Bos grunniens | place: China: Xizang | collected 2019
ACAAGATTCCAGCCGTATTGTGCGAAGGTGGATTTATGGATGGTACGAATGATTACAAATACATCACATCAGATGCAGGACAGACAGCATATGCGAAGGCAGTTGCGGAGGGGCTTATCGAGTTCTTGGGATTAAAAAAGAAAACTACTACATCACAACCAGCAACAAACACTTCCTCTTCTGCTTCGTCTTCTGCTGTTGTTCCGTTTTTAATCAAAGTGGCAAATGTACAGGCTGGCGATGTTCTGAATATCCGTAGGGAACCGAACGCAAACGCGGAGAAAACCGGAGCGTTGGCATATAACGACCCTAATACATACACTATAGTAGAAACAAAAAACGGCTGGGGCAGATTGAAATCCGGAATCGGTTGGATTAATCTGAAATACACTAAAACGGTGGGCGGACAAGCACCGGCAACAAAACCGGCACCATCGCCATATTATCCGAAATACACCGGCAGTAGTACCCGCGTAGATGAAGTTTTCACATCTATCGGCGTACCGGCACAATATCGCGGTAGTTATAGAAAACGTGCACCAATAGCCAAAGCAAACAGCATCAGTAACTACTCTGGTTCTGCAACACAGAATCTGAAAATCATTGCGCTGGCAAAGGCGGGAACGTTGAAAAAAGTATAAGTCGAAAAATGTCGAAAAATAATTGACAAAACCTATTGACACTATTAAAATCAGGGTAGGTTCTCAATGGGCAAAGGGCGGGCAGAAATGTCCGCTTTTTGTTTTTATGTATCATAAAAGGAGAAAATGATGGAAATGACGAAAGAAGAGAGGTTTTTGAAGTTTGCATTTGAAGATGGCGATGTTGATTTTTATGAAGAGCATCTAATGCGATTAACAGACGAAGAGGTTCGAGAGTTCTGTGATAGGAACCCAGGGTTTATGTCAGGATTGCCAGTGACAGACATTAAAATGTTACGGGATGATACGTATCGGGGTATATTAAAAATGATTGAGAAACACACCAATAGCCTTAAATGCCTATAATACTGCCTTGAACCACTATAATATAGTCACACAACAAACATGCTAAGAAATACAGTTCACGCTCAAATGACTGTAGTTTTAAATCACTACTGTTTTATTTTGTAGCAAATTAAACAGTAGGTCTGTTTCAATTCTATTTTTAAGGCTATATCAATTTTGAGGGTATCTGTCGCGCGTAAGTTTTGGGCATTTTTGTATATATAGCAAAAGTGCTCATTTTTTACGCGCGTTTTTGTATTTAAGGCAATTGGCATTAAAGGCTATTATAGGTAGATTATAGGCTACTAATGTTTTTATTTCTTCTATATATAGTAGCATTGAATAATATCACGTATCAGGCATATCGTAACCGGGTGCGGTATGTCATAACAAAACCACTTGAAAACCCCCGACGTACGTGCTACAATACGAAGGAAAACCAAACAGAAGAGCGAGAGAAAAACAAGCCAAGAATATTCAATAGATAGAAAATAATCAAGAAAAGAAAGGAGTTCCAGTTGCGGTATACTTGTAACTTTTGGAGTACCCTAGTGGCGTACAATTTACATCTTTGTCATAGGCTGAAACAAGGGAAAAATAAAGGAAAATCAAGAGGAAAAAACATTAGACCTTCTGGAAGAAGATGATGATGTTCAAGAAGTTTATCACAACTGGGATGAATAGGAGACTTTAAGGGAAAGATGTAAAGGAAAAGAAAGAGAAAAGGCTTGAAACGAGGGTTTTCGGGTCTTTTTTTATTGCTCTGGTACACCGAAAAATGACTCCAAAAACACTCTGGCTATGATGTTCCTGTAACTTTTACCCCTATTTTTTCGCTTTATGTACGGAATGAAAACAAGAAAAAAGGAAGGAGAAAGAACAGATGAAACGACAGACCAAGTGGGAGGATGCCATCGAAGAATTTATGTATGACTGCCAGTTGCGTGCGTTATCAAAAAAAACTCTGAAGGGGTATCGAAACAATCCTCGAAGATTTTTTCAAATTATGGATATTCAGTATGTGGAAGACGTAGCCAGAACAGATGTCAAAAAATACGTGATGCAATTAACAGAACAGGGGCGAAAAGAGACTTACATCAATGGGATATTGAAAACATTGCGTGTTTTTTTTCAGTATTTGGAGGAAGAAGCAATTGTGCCGGACAATCCAATGAAAGGGGTGAAAAACCAAAAATCGCCCCAACCAATGATTCGAACACTAACGGAGCGAGAGGCAAAACGAATGCAGGCAGTTTTTTCTGAACGTACCTATTTAGACATCAGAAACAAAACAATGATAATCATGCTATTGGATACAGGGATTAGAAATATCGAAATTTGCGGACTAAAGATGGACGACATTCGTCCAGATGGTTCGATTTATATTTTCGGCAAAGGCAAAAAAGAGCGCTATGTCCCTGTAACCCCGGCGGTAGGAAAGGCATTGAAACGATATCTCCGAGCCAGAGACAGACGAATAGAAGAACGCCCGCACCATTCCGGACCATGGCTATTTATGAGTCAGAAAGGCAAACAATTGACAACGGAGACCATTGAAAATGTTGTGAGAAAGTGCGGACAGAAAGCAAAAGTAAGGGAGTCTATTAGATGTTCCCCACATACACTCCGACATTTTTACGCTCAAAGTCAATTGATGAATGGGATGGATATTTTTACACTCAGCCGTTTGCTGGGGCACGCAAGACTAGATGTGACGCGTATCTATTTGAACAGTTTAGAACAGGAACACATCATAGAACGCGGGAAACAGATTTCGCCACTGTTGTCTATCGCAAAGAAAAAACTTGATGACTGATTTCAATTTTTTAAAATTTTCAATCATACTAATAATGAGGGGTGGGAAAAGGCAGGAAAACAGGACAAAACCCCAAAAGAAAAAGGAGGTATACTAATATGAAAAAACAGAAACCGGAGTGGCAGAAGGCACCCTATAAGAAAATCGCCCAACAGATGCAAAAACAACTGTGCGACTGCATGACCTATGGCGAAAACATTAGAACCGTCTACATAGGTGGTGAATACCATATGATTTTCGGCGAAAAACACACCAACCTAGAACCATGTTGGGGGTATGGTTTATGGGTGAACTTGCACGAAATCCAGAATGTTGTGTCATTTTGTTGTATGGCAGACAGTGAAAATTTGGTGGCGTTTTCCGTAACAGGCGACGGATGTATGGTTCCAGTTTTTCAGGTAACTGGCGACATTGGTGCAGCCAAGCGCTGGTACGAACTGGCTATGTTCGGGACACTAATTGCCGAACATAATAGAATTATCAAAACAAACCCAGAAAATGAAAAGGAGTACAAATAATGAAAATTGACAAGAAGACCAAAGAAATTGAAGCGGGACTGGATGCAATGACTGCAACGGAACTGATAAAATTATATTCGCAATTAGAGGAAATAAAACAGGGTTACGAAGACACTTTCGGTGTAGTAGTTGGCGGGCACGCTTTCTGTTGCAACACCCACCGAACAGAATCGCAGTACACGCTAGACGGCGAAGCGATGGAAAAAGAACAATTTTTCAAATTGCAAGAACAGGCGAGGCTTTCGCTGGTTTGTCAGCATGACATTATAATAACATCGCCACCACCTCACAAGCGTAGACCTAAAAAACAACTAGATACTACGCCAGAGACTCAGTCAAACACCTGGCAGGACGGCGTGATAAATCTCCCAAGATGTTTCTGGGATACAGATGATGAATAAAAATATGGACGAGGCGGTTTTCTCCGCCTCATTTTTTTATTTTATATGTAAATATTATTTTTACATATAAAATAAATTTTTACACTTCCTCTTTTGTCCTCGTCCCGTGACTGTCTTCCAAGACTGTATCCTCTTACAGAAAATCTAATGTGAAGTACCGGTAAAAACTTCTAAAATAGCACCAAATCAATTTTTTTACCGAGTAAAATCTATCAAAAACGGAATTTTCGGCATTATTTTTGCTGTATATTGACGAAATTTGATTGAATACAAATAACGAAAATTTGTTCACAAAAAATTCACAATTTTATTTTTCACCCTTAAAATCTCAATACTGTCGTTTTTGATAGGGTTTTATCTTTTCTCGTTGTTAAAACTGTTCGGGTTTTATCTATTTAATGGTCCGCATATCTGCGGGCTTTTCTTTTTGTCATTGCTCTCTTTTATTGTCAATATTGATAGGGTTTTCATTTCCTGAAATGCTTATTTTGTTAGGGTTTTAAGTCGTTTTCAACATTTTTTGAAACAATAGGTGTTCATACATACTTAAGAATAGGAAACGTAAAACAATTTAAAACTAACTGGGAGGTTACGCATATGGGAAAAGAATATTTAGAAATTACTCCGGAAATGGAGGCAGAATGGAAAGATGGCGAATTTGTATTATTTGATTACGACTGCGGTAGTGGTAAAACAACAGGTATTGCCAATTGGGCAGTGACACACCCAGCGGAAGGCGTGTTGTATTTAGTACCGAGAAAAACATTATTGCAATCTGTTGAAAACAAAATGGCGGAAGTTGGTGCAGATAATGTAACGGTGATGACAATTCAGTCTCTGGCATTTATACCTCAAAAACAGTTTTTATATAGGGCATATAAATACATTTGCATTGACGAGATGCAGCAAGTGGTTTTGGATTCGCCTTATAACAAAAATATGGGGTGCACTGTTACCGATATCGTACATAATTTTAAAGGCATCACAATGATGCTGACCGGAACAGATGTAGGTATCGAGTTTTTGTTCAAAATGGCATATGGAATCGATGTAAAAACATACAGAAAAAAATTAGGATATGCAGACTATTTAACAGGTGATGTATTTGCATTCGTTCCGAATATTGGGGCAGTAGTTGATATCATTTATAAAAAATTGCAGAAGAATGAAAAAGTATTATTCTTCAGTTCTACTATTGAGAATATTGAGACAGTACAGAGCCAACTGGTCGACAAAGATAAATCAATGGTTGTAGTTAGTGAATATTCGAAACATTCGGACAGATTGTGTGGCAGAAAACGAAAACGAGTAAAAGAACTGATAGATGACGAAGTTGTTCCAAAGGGCATTTCGGTAGTACTGGCAACAAAGGCATTAGACACCGGTGTAAACATAAAAAACAGTAAAGATGGAAATAGCAGTGAAGACGGCGATTTAAATACAGTCATCATTGATTCTATAGAAATCGCAACAGCCATACAGGAAATTAACAGGCGCAGACGAGAAGATGGTGACTGCATTGATGTCTATTTTTTACTACCAAATGGTTATGTATTAAAAAACAACAGAGAAAAATATGAAGAAGAACTACAAGACTATCATTTATACCAAAATGATTTTGAAGCGTGGTTAACAAAGCACCAAGGCAAACGATTCAGTAACAGGGGTATTGTGTATACGGAACCTGGTAGTGATGGGGCGGATTACAAAATTGATTACGCATACCTTATGTATTGTCACTATATGTTAAACACTAGCCTACGCAGTAACTATGTATCTGATTATAAATCGGCAGTAGAAAAGGCGATGGGTTGGGCATCTGTTACATTGCCATCTGTTGGGAAAAAGACATTAGAAGAGTTGGTTGAATACGGTGTTTTATCTACAAAAGAGGAAAAGCAGTGGTTGATTGACCTCTTTGCTAAAAAATTCCGTTCTGCTACATACCTAAATATGTTACTACGCGAAATGAATTTACCATACGAAATTAAAACAAAAGTGCATGTTGAGTTGCCACCAGTAAACGGAAAAAGAAAGGAAAATCGCTCTGGGTGGCAGTTAGTTCGTACGGACGGTAAATAGTACGTGCAAAATGCACAAAACAAAAAAGAGAAATTATAAAATATTATAATTTTTCGAGCCCCCTTTTGTGCAAAAGGTAGAACTTTTCAAAAGTGTCCCCTAATAGCGTAAAAATAGCGATTTTTTGATTTTATCCAAACACCTGTTCGCACATACTATAATCGAGAGGGTAAAAGATATGTTGTGCATAAAAGAACCGGTGGTTAACGGGTGGTCGTCGGCAGGCGTTATATGTGCATACACTCTCATTCTAAAATATTTCATTAAATCCACTCGCAAAGTTAACCACAGACATAATTACTTCCTTATTTATTTTTTTTAATTTTTCCCTATACGCGGGTTTTCATCGGGCCCGCGTATATTGGGGTCACTACAGGGGTGGGAAGTGGCAGGAAAAGAGGATGAATAAGGACAAACATTATTATTAATATTTCAAAAGGAGGATTTTATCATGAAGAGACAGATTACAGATTTCGAAAGAGGCCTATTTTTAGCGACCAGAAACAACCCAGATGATTTTAGTTCTATCACAGTACGCGATGGCTATTCAACGGTTACATATACGCGTGATGATATCGAGGAGATTGGTAAGGTAGTGGCAGAAGAACAATTGTACGAACACTTGCTATCGCAGGGGCAAGAGGCTTTTGAGGCAGAAATTGAACGCCAGAGAATGGAGAAAGAAGAATGGGAACAATATGTTAATGAGCAGTGCGAATTGGCAGAAAAACTGAGAGGGGGTCATTCTGATGATGCAGCGTAGGTATAGTAGACAGGAGCAGGAACGTGCGAGGGGAGTAAACCTCGCGCTATTCCTTACAGATTATGATATTGCACACGGTACAAAACGTTTTTCGGTTGATAAAAATGGGTACATACACGATACAGATAATGAATATTGGCGTGGGTCTGTAAAACAGAACTGGTGGTACAACAATAACCCGACAGGGTATGTAACAAATGGTTCAGGGTATGTGAAAAACGGAAATGTTATCGACTGGCTGATGTATTTGAGTGACGAAAAGTATTCGTTTCCGAATGCTATGAATATTTTACTTGCGTATGCGGATGGAAATGATTGGATTCAGTATATGATGCCAGAAACAAAAACAGAACTCGAGTATGACGAAAATGGATGTCCATTTAACTAAAAGGGAGGGGAGTAGTTATGACATTAGAGGAAAAATTAGGTTTTGACAACAAAGAAGATTTATTGGAAACGCTTGGTGCGATTTTCGCAGAAGCACAAGAAATGGTGAAAGGAGAACAATGTGATGAGTAATAACAAAAATATTATTGAAAGATTGGCAAGATTAAAGGTAGAGACTGAGTTGATACAAAAGGAATTAAAATATAGAAAACTTGATACTGATGATGATGCGGGGTATGACGCATTACATTGTATTAATCAGGCATTAAACTGCATTACAGACACCGTTGGTTACATAGACACATGTATTAATTGTCTAATGCAAACAAACATAAAGGGGGAATAAGTTATGAAAGACAGAATGGAAAATATTATTGAACAATTAGAGAATATCCAGTCAACTATGACAGATACATATGATGAATTGGAAGGATTTGAAGGTGTTTTAAAGAGTCTGAAAGATGGTTTTGCAGACAATGAGCAAGATGATGATACAGAATGCGAACGCGCATTTTCAGTATGGAATGACACGAAATACGCATGGTTCGAACTGGGTTATGTGTTGAAGGATTTAGAGAAAATCATCAAACGTTTGGAAGAGGCAAAGGAGGAGATTGATGATGACGAGGAATAAATACGAGGAAATTAGACTAATAAAAAGAAAAATTATCGAATTGGAAAAACTGCGTGACGCAGGTTTTGTCATCGATACCAGAGAGTTAGTTGAATTATATAACAAACACGGCGAAGGCGTGGATGTATTCCATCAGGATGCTATCAATATGACCCCTGAAGAAGCCGCTATTATTAAATGCAGATTTATTGATTGTATGACATACCATCAGTTAGCACAGGCGTTATATGGTGGGTTAAAGTCAGAAACGACTGCGAGAAAGAAAATACAGAGGTACTTCAAACGCGTAGAGGGGGAATAGTTTATGGATTATGCAACGAGCAGAGAGATTAGGTTACACGATAGTATTGTTAAACATTTAATACATCAAACTATGAGACACGAAACAGAGCCGGATACAAGCCAGGTGTTATCTATTTATAATACCTGGCCAGGAAAGCATTTATGTGCCAGCATCGAAGATGTTACCTGGGTTGTGAATTTTATTCGACATGTATTTACCGTATCAAGAACATTGTGGCGAGAGGCACTATGGATAGACGGATATATAGAGGAGGATGATGTATATGACTAAATACAGGGCAAAGAAAACCGTTATAGACGGCGTTACTTTTGATTCTAAAAAAGAGGCGCAGAGATGGGTAGAATTAAAAGGAATGGAACAACTTGGTGCTATTAAAAACCTTCGAAGACAAGTTCCTTTTGAATTAATACCGAAGCAAACAGACCCAGAAACCGGAAAAACGATAGAGAGGGCTGTTACATATAAAGCGGATTTTGTTTACGAACAAGACGGAAAAACAGTTGTAGAGGATGTTAAGGGGATAAAAACACTTCCGGAATATGTGTTGAAAAGAAAAATGATGTTATTCAAATACGGAATTGTTATTAAAGAAACGTAAGGGGGTACATAATATGGAAAATTATTTCGAGAGAGCAAGACACAAATTTTATGACGTGTTCGAGCATAATGACCGTAACAACGAATTCTTTGAAATGTATTGCGACGCAATTAGATATAATCTACATCGGTCCGGTATAGAACACATAGATGGTAGAAAAATCATTACAACACAACGAACAAAGAGTAGTTATATGGTGTTATATGATGGATGGTTAATGTTTATTATAAGCGTTATCATTAACGGCAAAAACATACAGTTCGATACGCGTTTACTTTAAGACTCAAGGTTAAGACTTTGGGTCTTTTTTATTGTGTCTGCGCTTATGACATACTATAGGATAGGGAGGTGTTGCTATGAATATCGAAACACTAAAAACATATGGTGTGTTGCGAAAACGTTATGAATGCTCGAAATCAGACGATGATAGAAAAAAACTGGAAGAAATTGAGAGAGTATTCAACTGTATACTAAATACAGAAAATCGGTACATATTTCGCCTGTGGTGCCTTGGTTATAGTTATAGCCAGATTACAGACATTATACAGAAAGATGGTCTGTATTTCACACGCAACACAGTAAAAAGCAAGGGGAGACGCATTATCCAGAAACTAAAGAAAGACGGGATATTATGTTAGGCATATCATTTAATGTCAATATTAAGGTAACAGCCTTAAATCGCGCGTAAGTTTTGGGCATTTTTGTATATATAGCAAAAGTGCTCATTTTTTACGCGCAAGCCTGTAAATTGTTTTATGCAAAACGACTTCGTTGTGTCCTATAAGGATTGTGAGGGTAACGCTGGTAGCAAAGACACTGCGTTTTCTTATAGGGGATTTTTGAAGCCATTTTATTTTAAAACAAGAGATTCAAGGCAATTGCATTAAAGGCATTTAATTTAAGGCATTTGGAATGTTAAAGGCTTTTTAAAGGCAATATTTAAGGCTTATTGATGTTTTAGATAGCCTAAATGCATTAAATAATACCACGTCTAAAAATGAACTAAAATGCACCCAAAATGCACCCAATGAAACACCTGAAATCAATCATACTATCTAAAAGAAAGAATAACTGGAGGGATGGGTATGGCTAGATGCAGCAAGCGGGACCTAATCGAAAAGAACCGCCAAAACATTGAGAACTGGCTAGCATCTGGCAATTCCATCAATTCTATTTGTAAGACGCTAGGTGTTAGCAAAGGCACATTCTATAAGTACTTCAATTTGGACGATTCAGACGCTGTAAAAAACGCGCGACAACCAGCAATACAAAAATTAGAGGATACCATGTATCGAACGGCATTAGGATTTAAAGAAACCGTACAAAAAGGGATGAAAGTCAAAAAAGCCGAATACAAAGACGGGAAAAAAGTTCGTGAGTGGGAAGATGTTGTTCCGTACTTCGAGGATGTCTTTATTAAACCGGATGTTGTTGCCGGTATTTTTCTATTAAAAAATTGGGCTGGTTATATGAACGAACCGCAAGCAATCAAATTGAAAGAAAAAGAAGTGAAGTTGAAAGAGGAAAAACAGGAGAACGACCTATGGTAAGGAGGTTTATATCGATGATTATTGATGTTTTCAACATATTAAAGAGAGCAAAACACGAACACATTAGTGTTGGCGTGTCCGCAAGAATGGCACCGGATGGAGCAGTAGCAAGTGGTTGGATTATCAATCGCGGTGATACTGCTTGGGGTTTTTCCAGAACAGGCGAATATTTGCGTATAGCAGACGGTAAAATTATCGCATTGAAAAAATGCGATGTGTTTGTAAGCGCGATGGTTAGATGCACTGTGAACGCGATTGTTGGTGAAGATTACATGTGTCAGTGGAAGGGCTTAGATGCTAATGGCAATGCTAAATATAGTGGCGTTAGACACTGGTTTAAGATGGTGTCTGGCGGTAGCGACGACAGTAGTAACACTATGATGGGCGAAATTGTAAGTCTTGAAGCGGGGCAGGAGTTGACGTTATATGTGGAAAATAGTAACACACAGTACGACCAGCCATTACATATTGATGCGTCACTAATTGTTATGTAGGTGGTTATATGTGGACGCTGTTTACATTTTACAGGTCAAAGGAATGGAAAGAACTACTGAAAACATTAAAGATGGAGCGGGTAAACCGTGAGGGCTATATTATCTGCGAGCATTGCGGAAAGCCAATACTGAAAGCATATGACTGCATAGGACATCACAAGGAAGAACTGACAGAGGAAAATGTAAACGATGTTTCTATATCATTAAACCCTAACAATATCGCGCTTGTTCACCATAGATGCCACAACAAAATGCACAACAAATTGGGTTATTCACACAGACAAGTATTCATTGTGTATGGTTCGCCGTTAGCCGGTAAGAACAGTTGGGTTGCTGAGAACGCAGAGTCCGGTGATTTGATTGTAGATATGGACGCTATATGGCGATGCGTGAGCGGGTGTGATAAATATACCAAACCTAACAGGCTGAAATCAGTTGTGTTTGGTACTCGCGATTATCTGATTGATTGTGTGAAGTATCGACGCGGTAAGTGGTTAAATGCCTACATTATAGGCGGTTATCCATACCAAATGGACCGCGAGAAACTGGCTGAGAGATTAGGGGCCAGAGAGGTATTTATAGACACAAGCAAAGACGAATGCATCAAGCGATTATACAACTGTAATGATGGTCGTAATGTAGATGAATGGTTACATTACATTGAAGATTGGTGGTTGCAGTTTAATGGTGGCTATTAGTTAGATGGGTTGGTGTAACGGAGAGCGCGCAGGGTTGGCAGAACCCTGAGGAGCGGGTTCGATTCCCGCAGTCATCTTTTGACTCCCCCCGGGGGTCAATAATTATTGCTCTCGAGGGTACTGTTAAAGGGAGCGTAATTCTCGCAGAATCGAAATTTTGACGAGATTTTTGAAAACTTTGGAGGGAAAACAGAAAAATAGAGAGTTGTTCTAGTGTATAGCCATTTATGGTCGCACGACCCACAGGCACGGGTAAGAAATCTGTTTTTTGACCCTCCTTTCAGCCGGAATAGTGCATAGGCGGTGCGAGCCCGCCTACCGGTTTTTATCAAATTATAGGAGGCAAGCAAAAATGAAAGTAAAGGTTATTAAACGTTACAGGGACAAAGAATTAAAGAAAATTCTCGAGGTAAACCATGAGTTCGAGGTAACAAATGAAAGAGGTGCTGTTTTGATTGGTGCTGGTGTTGCAGAAGAAGTGGTTGTTGAACAGGTTCAAGAGGAACAAAAACAAGAGCCGGTAAATGAAGAACCAAAACAAGAACCAAAGAAAACCACTAGAGGGCGCGGCAAATCAGCAAAAACAGCAAAGGCTAAATAATGGACCGAAAAGCAGAGTTATTGCAAGTGATACCGGCTGATTCATTGCAATTTGTAGGCGATGTAATAGATGAAATTGTTTTCCTGGAGGAGCGTCTCGAAGAATTAAAACAATTGCCATTTATACAAGTACACACGAAGAATAAATCAGTGCAACGAGCGACCCCGGCCGCGAAGCAATACAAGGAGTTTTTACAACAGTACATCAACTGTATAAAACTCATTGAATCTGTTGTTTATAGGGATAAAAAATTAACCAAAACAGATGTCGAAGATTCGCCTCTTCGCAAATGGTTTAAAACACATACTGCATAGATTGGAGGGGTTCTGATGCTGATTCAAAAAAAGACAATTTGGACCCCGGACAACTCTTTTTTATTAGAATATCACGCCAAGATAGAACAAGGTGAAATCATTGTAGGTCGTGAGTTATGGGCTGAGTTGCAAAGACTCCGTGAGGATTTTTATTGTGATGCATTTTTCTACAATACCGATGACGCAGCATTACGTATGGATTTTATGGAAAATTGTGTCAGATTAACAAAATCCCCATATTATGGGCAGCCAATGAAATTGATGTTGTGGCAGAAAGCATTGATTGAAGCGATATACAGTTTCAAAATGTCGGGAACAACATTGCGAAGATTTCAAAAGGTATTGCTATTAATAGCGAGAAAAAACACGAAGTCGGAAACTTGTTCCGCAATTGGATTGGCTGAATTTTTTGTTGGTAACGAGGGTAGTGTTATCTGTTGTAGTTCGAATGACGACGCGCAGGCGAGCATCAATTACAACAAAGAAGACACCATGAGGCGTATGTTAGACCCGGATGATTTAGATTCCGCGAGAAACCAGAGCCATATTTACAACAAAATCAACGGCTCCGAAATCATCAAAATATCGGACCGCACCCGTAATAAAGAAGGTCGTGATATCGATGTTGTTTTGCTAGATGAATCCAATATGATGTTAAACAACGAAATAGCGATGGCTATGGAACAGTCTCAATCACTAAAGAACGAGCCTCTATTTTTCAATATGACGACAGAGGGAATGGTTGTTGATGGGTATTTAGATGCCGAGTTGGTATATGCCAGAAAGATTATTAACGGCGAAATCGACGACGACGACCCGGATGCATTGCATTACCTACCGTGGTTATACACACAGGATAGCGAACAAGAGGTTTGGCAGAATGAGGCTTCTTGGGTAAAATCTAATCCCACGTTGATTCACGGGGTCAAAAAATGGGACTACCTACGAAAACAGGTAGCAAAAGCAAAACAAGATAAAGCAACCAGAATCTTTGTATTAAACAAAGATTTCAATATAAAGCAGGGCAATGCACAGAGTTGGTTGAACTTGGAAGATTACAGTTACGAGGCTGTATATGATTTAGAAGACTTTCGAGGCTGTAAATGTATCGGTGCGGTTGACTTGTCGGAAACAACAGATATGACGTGTGCGAAGGTTTTGATAATGAAACCAGATGACGCGACGAAATATGTTTACACAAAATATTTTATACCAGAGAGAAAACTGGAGGATTCAGATGATAGAACTGCCGGAGCCAAGTACAAAGAGTGGGCGAAGGAAGGTTATCTGACTATAACAGAGGGAAACGATATCGATTTGGCTAAAGTAGCCGATTGGTTTTACGAAACACTTTATAAAGAATACAACATTAGACTATGGAAATGCGGATACGACCAAAGGTTTGCAAAAGACTTTTTGACAAGGATGGAGTATTACGGTTGGGACCGCAGTTCTGGCGATGTTGTAATGATACCGCAAAACAGCCAGACATTAAGTAACGCTATCAAACTATTAGAAGCGGATTTCACACACAAATTAGTAAATTACAACGAAAACCCTATCGATAAATGGTGTTTAGGTAACGCCTGCCTTAAGGTAAATGACTTGGGACAGTGTTTAATTGTCAAAAGTGAGACCGCAAGACGTATTGATGGTGCGGTATGTTTCGCGATTCTGTACGAAATGTACAGGCAAAATAGAACAGAATTCAAGCAAATGATTGGAGGTGGAAAGTAGTGGGTTGGTTTGACGCATTAAAACAAAAATTAAGACCAGTAAAGACGGTTAAATATGCAGATATGATGAGCGGCTATGCCCCTATTTTCAGCCAATTTGGAACTGATATTTACGCATCTGATGTCGTACAACAATGTATCAACTGTATTGTTCAGGAAGTTAAAAAACTACGAATTGAACATATTAGAGTGAAAGGTAATGACATTATCCCAATAGACGATGACTTACAGACAGTTTTTGATAACCCGAATCCACTAATGACAACATCGGATTTTCTGGAAAAAATTACATGGTTATTATTTCTTAACTATAACGTCTTTATTGTTCCAGTATATCACGAGTGGACCGACGCAAATGGGACAGTAAAGAGAAAATACGAGGCTTTATATCCGATACAACCAATGGATGTCTCATTTATTGAGGATGCATCCGGGGAATTGTTTGTAAAATTCAAATTTGCAAATGGTGAGGAATTCAATCCTATTAGATACCGCGATATTATACATATCCGCCACCATTACTCTGTCAATAGTTATATGGGCGGAAATTTGGATGGACAACCAGATAATGACTCGCTATTAAAAACACTTGAAATCAATCACGAATTATTGCAGGGAATTGCGGCCGCAATGAAAGCATCTTATGCAGTAAACGCGGTTGTTAAATACAACACAATGATGGATGACGGGGCAACAGAGGCAGCATTAAAAGAGTTAGAAGCCAAACTCAAAAACTCGGCATCTGGGTTCTTGCCACTAGATTTAAAAAGCGAATTTATCCCTATTAAAAAGGACACAAAACTGGTTGATGCTGAGACCTTGAAATTCATTGATGAAAAGATTTTGAGACATTTTGGAGTGAGTTTACCGGTTTTAAAAGGCGAAGCAACACCGCAAGAATTAGCGGCATTCTATCAGAAAACAATTGAGTCTATTGTTATTAGTTATGCCCAGGCATTTACAAAGGGACTTATTACAAAACACGCTCAAGGACATGGGAACAGGGTGAAACTATATCCGAAAGAGTTGATTTTCCAGAGCGTAGAACAGACTCTACAGATGGTAACTTTGCTAAGTAACACAGGAGCGATGTTTGAAAACGAAAAAAGAGCCGCATTCGGGTTAAGACCGTTGGCGGAGTTGGAAGGCAAACGCTATATGTCATTAAATTGGATAGACGCAAATAATGCATCACAGTATCAAACAGGAAAACCCGATGGAGGTGTAGAAGATGCACAAGAATAAAAACACGGTAACACGTGCATATGAACTCGAAATTAGAGCAGAAAATAACGAACAATACGGGGATTTTATTACTGGTCGCCCGATTGTATATAACAGCCGTACAGATTTGGGCTGGTTCGATGAGGTTATCGAAGCCGGCGCATTAGATGGGGCAAATCTTCGTGATGTACGTTTTTTGGTAAACCACAACACGAATATGATACCACTGGCAAGAAGCAGAAGGAACAATGAAAATTCTACTATGCAGTTGGTGGTTGATGAACAGGGTATGACAATTCGGGTGAATTTGGATACCCAAAACAATTCGGAGGCACGCAATTTATATAGTGCTATTCAACGTGGTGATATCGATAAGATGTCATTTATGTTCACAATAGACGGCGAAGAGTGGGAAAACTTAGAATCTGACCATCCAGTTAGACACATCAAATCCATTGGCCAGGTATTTGAAGTGAGTGCAGTGACTTTTCCTGCTTATGACGATACAAGTTTAGAAATATCGAGAGATGATAAGGCTGCTTTGGAGAAAGCAAAAGAGGCATTGGAGAATGCTAGAAGTCAACAGACAGCGCTGGATAGCGTAGATGATTTGGAACTTGAAAAACTCAAACTTCGCAACAAATCAATATTTTATCAATTCGGAGGTAGATAGTTATGAAGAAATTTTTAACAGACTTAATCGCTCGCAAGAGAACAGATTTAGCAAATCTCTCAACTGCTTCAGAAAATGCTACAACTGCTGACGAAGTGCGTTCTATCCATAGCCAAATGAGTGCTATCGGTAATGAAATTGCTCAAGCAGAAGCAAAATTGGCTGAAATTGAAGCAAATGAAAATTCACAGAGAAATGCTGTGCCAGAAGACGCACAGTTAAGAAATGCTCAAGTTGTTGGTACTTTCGCTATGAACAACGGAGCAGTTGTAAGAAACGAAGAAGTGGATGCACACGATACTGTTGAATATCGTACAGCATTTATGAACTTTGTTTGCCGTAATGTACCAATGGCTGCAGAACTTCGTGCTAATGAAGTGACTGCTACAGGTGATGCAGGTATTGCTATCCCTACAACATATGTAAACGAAATTATTCGTGAATTAGATACATATGGCAACATTTACGCGAAAGTTCGCAAGATGGACGTTCAGGGTGGTATTGCTATTCCAGTATTAACATTGAAGCCAGAGGCAACTTGGATTGGTGATGGCGAAGCATCTGAATCTAAGAAAATCGGAGCAAAAGATAGTATTACATTCTCTTACTTCGGTGTTGAATGTAAAATTGCTCAAACATTATTTACTAATGTAACAACTCTTTCTGCATTCCAGGCGTTGTTTGTTCCATTAGCAACAGAAGCAATTGTAAAAGCAATTGAAATTTCAATCCTTAACGGTAATGGCGAAACACAGCCAACTGGTATTCTCAAAGATACAAGAGTAAAGGCTGAAAATGTTATTACTATGTCAGAAGACGAATTCAAGTCTTGGGCATCTTGGCACATCAAGGTTAAAGGAAGCATGAAGAAAGCATACCGTACCGGTGAATTCGTTATGAATCAGGCTACATTCGATGGCTACATTGACGGTATGGTAGATAAAAACGGACAACCAGTAGGTCGTACAACTTACGGCATCAATGGCGAAGAAACCTATAGATTCATGGGTAAAAATGTTGAAACTGTTGAAGACTCAATGCTCCCATCTTGGGATGACGCTGCAGAAGGCGATGTTGTTGCTGTTTTCGTAAAACTTAGCGATTACTGCATCAACAGCAACTTGAAAATGACAACAGTTAAATGGACTGACCCTGATACAAACCAAATCAAAAACAAATGCATCATGATTTGTGATGGTAAGTTAATCGACCCATATGGCGTTCTTATCATTAAGAAAGGTGCTGCATCTGTTCAAGAAGTCTAATAAACGGAGGTGAATAGTTGATGGCTGATATATTAAACGAGGTTAAATATGCACTCGGCATCACTGGTACATACCAGGATAACACATTGATGACATACATAAATGATATCAAACGCTATTTGGTATCTGCCGGTGTTCCGGAGTTTATTGCTAATTCGTCTGTATCAGCCGGAACTATTGCCCGCGGAGTAACAGATATTTGGAATTACGGAGCAGGTGGCGGGAAACTCTCTGAGTATTTTTTTCAGAGGGTTACCCAACTTGTCTACTATCTAGAATCAGATGAGGTAATTGCATTTAAGGCTGGAGATTACGGTGTGGCATTTCAGGTTGTTGTTGAGGGAATCAATATAAACAGCGAAAGCGAAATTGTTTTCACTTGTGGAGAAATAGTGAAGCGTTTTTCTGGTATTACAGATAACATTGTTTCTATCGTTTTTACGGAGGAAGAATCCGCAAAGTTCGAGCCAGGCACATATAGTTGGACACTAAAATTGGAGCGCAAATATTGTCGCCAAAGTTTAGTATCTGATGGTGTGTTAATTGTAGGCTAGGAGGTAATTTTATGATTAAAGTAAAAGTATCGAATGAGCCTGTAAAAGCCACAATTTCGCCAGTTAGAGAGGTAACAAAAACCGAGACAATTGAAGTAGAAAAGATTGTTGAGGTAGAAGTTGAAAAAATAGTCGAGGTCGAAAAGATTGTCGAAGTGGAGAAAATTGTTGAAGTTGAAAAGATAGTAGAAAAAGAAGTGATTGTTGAAGTACCGGTAGAGGTGCCGGTATATGTACCAATGGATATAGATAACGGTGTTGTTTATGACGAAATAGATGAAGATGATAATGTCCTAAGTGCTACAACTTATGGCGATTTTGTGTTTAGATATACATTTTATGAACAATCAAAATTGCACACAGTTAATTTTTATGAGGCATTGTTAAAAATAGCGTCATACGCGTTTTATGGGTGCGAGTCGTTGCAAATTGATGTGTTGCCAAAATTCCTACAGTACATTGGAACGAGTGCTTTTCAAGATTGTATCGGTATTAAAACCCTAATACTTCCAGATAGTTTGACAGATGTGGGGAATGCCGTGTTCAAAGGCTGTTCAAAACTAGAACACATAAAATTGCCAAAAAATCTAAAGTATTTGAGTAATAACATGTTCGAGAATTGTGCGGCACTAACATCTATCGATATACCAGACGGCGTAGAGGATATTAATGTTAACTGCTTCAATAGTTGCACGGGGTTAACAGATTTAGTGATACCGGCATCTGTAAAAACAATGAGCAATTATGCCTTCGGTCGTTGCTCTGGGTTGCGAACAGTAACATTTAAAGGTACTCCGAAAACCCTAACAACACCATTTAACCGTAGTACAGGGATTACGGATATCTATGTACCGTGGGCAGAGGGCGCAGTATCTGGAGCCCCATGGGGTGCAACAAATGCAACAATTCACTATAACTATACAGGAGAATAACAACCATGAGAGATTATAAACCATCGCTTCCGTATACTACGCCGGCGGAATTGATTAACTCTGACGGTATCGAAGTCATAAAAGGCGTAGAACGAAACAAATACCCGGAAACGGGCGAAGTAATATTTTGCTCCTATAAATCATTCGGCGGCACTGAAATAGAAAAAAACGGGGTTTTGAGCGTATTAGATACGGCAACAGTTGAAACCTGGTACAGACCAGACATTGTTGCATCGTCTAGGCTCAAAATTGGAGGTAAATTGTATCAAGTACTGGGCACTCCAGAAAACATAAATATGCGAAATCAGTTTTGTGTATTTAAGGTACAAGCCGTAAAGGGCGGTGCATAGTATGGCGAGAAACAGATTCACATTAGATGTGAAGGGCTTTGATGAATATATGGAAAAATTGGATAAATTGGGTGGGAGCGACGCAATGAGGCGAGGCGTAGAGTCTGCACTTCGAGCATCAAAACAACATGTAACACCTAAAATCAAGACAGCGATGGCGAACAGTAATTTGCCTGCTGGTGGTAAATACTCAACAGGAAAGACAGAGGCGGGTATTGATAACGACATTGTTGTTACCTGGGATGGTATGGTAGCCAGTATTAAAGTTGGTTTTGATTTCCAAAAGTCCGGTTTAACATCCATATTTTTGATGTACGGAACGCCTAAAATGGCACCCGTACCGGGGTTAAAAGATGCGATTTATGGGGCAAAAACAAAATCAGAACTGAAGAAAATACAGACAGAGGCACTACAAAAAGTCGTAAAAAGAGTAATGGAGGGGTAGTATGGAAGACTTATTAATTAAAACATTAGAAGATGCTTTCGGGTACCCAGTGAGATTACAAGGGAGTTTGACAACTGATGAAAACTATCCAGAACATTTTTTTACATATTGGAATGACGCGACAAGTGGAACGGGCTTTTATAGCAATGAAGAAACAGCCATCATATGGCAGTTTTCTCTTAATTTTTATAGTACCGATGTCTTATTGGTAAATAGCATTTTATTAGATGCAAAAAGGGCTTTAAAAAAAGCCGGGTTTATTGTATCTGGTGCCGGGTATTCGGTAGCCAGTGACGAAGTAACACACACAGGTAGGGGCATTACAGTTCACTACCGCCAAAATATTTAAAACGGAGGTAGCACCATATGAATACAGAAATTCATGAATATCGTGGCATTGACAACTTAGTTGCCGCAGAAGTTATCAAGGATGATGCGGAAGGCTACGAAACAGGCGAAGTGTTTTATGTTGCAGGTACGGCTGAATTAACAAAGAAAACCGAATCTAGTTCCGAAGCACATTACTATGACAACAGAGCCGCTGTTGTGGTTAATGTTACTGGAAAAGATGAAGTTACGGTTAGTGCGTCTGCGCTTGCACTTGATGTGTATGCGAAATTGACAGGGCAAGAATTCGACGAGGCAACTGGAACACTCATTGAAGGCGAAAGAACACCAGCCTACTTCGCACTAGGTTATATAACAGAACGCGAAGATGGTTCTAAGGTGCTCGTGTGGCGAAACAAGGGTATGTTTAACATTCCTGATTTCGTACATAAAACAAAAGACGAGGGCACAGAGGCAAATGGTCAAGAATTGGTGTTTACAGGCATCAATACAACTCACAAGTTTACTGTTAATGGTAAAAAGAAAACATCGAAAGCAGTTGTTACCAATGCGGCTACTTGTGGTATGACAGAAGAAGAATTCTTCTCAACAGTGCAAACGCCTGAAACAATAGTTAAAGCAGTATAGGGCGGTACAATTACCGCCCTTATTTCGTAAGGAGGATTAAAAATGAGATACGCATTAAACATCTATACAGATGATAGTTTTACGGATATCAAAAGAGTTGCAGAGGCAGACAGATGTAAAATACCGTACAGGGTATCTATGAATTTGATTACATCATTAGAGGGCATCGACTTGAAAGATGCGGACGACATCATTCGATTTTTGGCAACAATGCCGGATATGTTAGACAAAATTGTTAAGGCGACATTCCATGTCTCGGAGTTGGAACTAGAATGCATTGATGTTATGGAATTTGGTCCGATTTTAAAAGATATGTACGACTGGGCAATGACTCATGTTAAGGGGTTAGAGGCGAAAGTAAAAAACGTGCAAACGGCAGTGACGACAGCGAGTGCTTAACACTGCCACAAATGTTTTTCGATATCAACAAAGGATTATGTGATGCATTTCCGGGGCTAGACCCGATTAAAATATTGGACTACCCGGCAGATGATATCTTCGAACTAATAGGCGGTCTTATTGACTATAACGAAAGAAATGAAAAGGAAAAGGGGAACAAAAACGGAAACAGCAAAACACCAAAAATCATAAGACGTAAAGCCGGCGATGACTGGTTTTAAGGGGAGGTGACGGCTGTGCCGAATCAGGATACGACAACGAAATTTAAGGTCGATATTAGCGAATTAAAAAAGGCAATGCAGGAAGCCAAAAGGCACATTAGTATTGCTAATAGTGAATTTAAAGCCGTCAGTTCATCTATGGATGATTGGGGAAAATCCTCGGATGGTATTTCTGCGAAATTAAAGCAGTTGCGAACTGTTCTTAGCAATCAGGAATCTATTTTGGATAGCCTTGAAAAACAGTACAATGCTGTCTGTGAAGTACAGGGCGAAAACAGTATGGCGGCGGACCGTTTACGCATCCAGATGAACAACCAAAAAGCCGTAATCAATAAAACGCGAAAAGAGATTGATGGCTTTGAAAAATCCTTAGATGATGTTACAAAAGCGGAAAAACAGGCTGCGAAAACTGGTAAAACAGTCGCAGAAGTTTTAGATGATATGGAAAAAGAGTCTGAAGATGCGGGCGAGGGTTTTACTACATTAAAGGGAGCAGTAGCAACATTCGCAGGTAATGTTCTTACAGGGCTTGCTAATGGTGTAAAAAACGCTATCGGCGATATGTTGGGATTAGCAGACGCTACCCGTGAATATCGTACAGAGGTTGCGAAACTCGAAACAGGGGCAAAAGCCGCTGGAGCATCTACGGAATTTATAAGAGAAAAATGGCAGGACCTGACATCTGTTCTGGGTGATGAAGGGGCAGTTACAGAGGGACTAAACAACTTAATGGCGGCTGGATTCACTACCGAAGACAGTATGAATCAAGTTGCGACTATGTTAGAAGGTGCCGCAATTAAATTCAAAGACACGCTCAAATTCGAAGGATTGTCTGACGGATTACAAGAGACTTTGGCGACCGGAGCCGCAGTTGGTCCATTCGCCGAACTATTGGAAAGAAGCGGGGTAAATCTCGAAAAATTTGATGCTGGTCTTGCAAAATGTAAAACGTCTGCAGAACAACAGAATTATGTTCTACAACAATTGTCAAGTTTAGGTCTTGCATCTGTATCCGAAGCATATAGAACGCAAAACGCTGACTTGATAGCAGCAAACAAAGCAACCGCAGATTACGAGGCTAATATGGCCGCATTGGGTGAAAAAGTAGAACCAATTACTACGAAAGTAAAAGAAGGTTTTAACGGTCTTTTGGAGAAACTTTTGGAGTTGGTTGGTAATGTAGATATGGATGCATTTACTGCAAAAATTGAGGAAGGATTTACCATATTATCGGATGATGTTCTTCCCGCTGTGGTAGATGGTCTAGGCTGGGTTATAGACAATAAAGACGAATTGATTGCTGGATTAACCGGTATAGCAACTGCGTTCCTAGCGTTTAAGGTCGGAACACTAATTGCGACTGTAACAACAGCCCTACAGGGTATGAGTGCGGCAACAGCGATAGCGGCAGTGAAACAATGGCTATTAAATAGTGCGTTATTAGCCAACCCAATTGTTTTAATTGTAGCATTGATTGCCGGTCTCATAGCCGCATTTGTTATGCTATGGAAGAACAACGAGGAATTCCGCCAATTCTGGATTGATTTATGGGAGGGCATCAAAGAAGCCTGCGGAAAGGCAATCGACGCAATTGGTAAATTTTTCACTGAAACAATACCAAATTTCTTCAAATCTGTTATCGATTGGATTAAAGCAAATTGGCAATCTATTTTACTATTTCTGATAAACCCATTCGCCGGATTGTTTAAGTATTTTTACGATAACAATACGAAATTCCGCGAATTTGTAGACAACGCGATTACTTACATAAAAGAACTTCCAGGCAAAATTTGGGAATGGTTGTTAAAAACTATAGCAAAAATCATTGAGTGGCGCGAGTCCATGATACAAAAAGCCAAAGATGCAGGCAAAAAATTAGTGCAGTCATTTATCGACTACATTAAAGAATTGCCTGAAAAACTAAAGAATATCGGGCTGAATATTGTACAGGGATTATGGAACGGCATCAATAACGCGAAAGATTGGTTGAAGAAAAAAATCAAGTCTTTTGTCGGAAATGTGACAGAATGGCTGAAAGAATTCTTTGGTATTCATTCGCCATCTACGGTTATGGAAAATATGATTGGTAAATGGTTACCGGCAGGTATTGCGGTAGGTATTGACAAGAACGCAAAGAGCGTTATTAATTCAATGAAAAACCTGGCTGTAAAAACAGTAAATACGGCAAGAAATGGATTAAGTAATGCAGGCGGAACAATTGGCACAGGCGGAACATCTGGTGGAATTGTAAACAATTTCACACAGGTTATAAACGCGCCGAAAACACCAAATAGACTTGAATTGTACAGAGATGCGAAGAATTTATTAGGGTATGTAGGAGGTTAAGATTATGTATGAACTAAATGTGAAAAATCATAAGAATATGGTCTTGCCTCTTACAGGTAATCCTAATTACACAATAACGAAAATTGACGGATTAAACCCGCCAAAGGCATCGTTAAAAACAACAGCAAACAGTACGATGGATGGAAGTACTATAAACTCGGTGCGGGTAGAACAGCGAAACATTGTTTTATACATAGTAATTGATGGCGATATTGAAGCCAATAGACTGGAATTATATCAATATTTTCCTTTGAAGAAAACAGTAACATTGTACTTCAAAAATGGCTCTCGAGATGTTTTTATTGATGGTACTGTAGAAAATATCGAATGCGACCTATTCGCGCAGAGACAACTGGCACAGATTTCGATTATATGCCCAAAGCCATACTTTAAGGCTATAGATGAAATTATAACACAGTTTTCCTATGTAACAGGAGCCTTTGAATTCCCGTTTGATATAGGGGAAACTGGTGAGGATTTCGGCTCTATTATACATGAAACAAGGAAAATCATAAGCAGTTCTTCGTCTGTTGAAACTGGCTTAATAATCGAGTTATACGCAGTAAATACTGTTAAAAACCCGGTTGTGTATGATGTACTTAATAGCACGCATATCGCCTTAAATTTAACAATGGAGCAGGGCGATAGAATCGTTATTAACACCAACCCGGGGGAAAAGAGTATCAAACGAGTTAGAGGCGGATTTGAAACGAATGTGTTGGGACACATCATAAGAGATAGCGAATGGTTTTTACTATCTGCCGGCGATAATGTTTTTACATACGGAGCAGATGAGGGGATGGATTCGTTACAGGTTACTATTACAACCCGAAATTTATTTGAGGGGGTATAGGTAATGAATGAGGTATATGTTTTTGATAGGGATTTAAATCTCATTGATGTGGTGGATACATTTGTTAGTTGCATCTGGCGACCAGCGTTTTTTGATGTTGGGGATTTCGAATTGTATTTGTCAGCATCTGAAAAGATGGTTGGTTTATTTAAAAAGGATTACCGTCTCGTTAGAAAAAACGACATTAACATTGATTCGGATGGCAACACGATTTATAAAAATGTAATGGTAGTAAAGAATATTGCTATTACAACAGACGCAGAGGATGGCGATTTTCTTACTGTAACAGGCAAAGAACTAAAAAGCGTTATTGGTCAGCGTATCGTATGGAAACAAACGAACCTAAAAGGCAACATTGAGGCTGAAATTCGCCGTTTAATCAACGAGAATGCAATTAACCCAACAGATGTAAACCGAGTGATTCCGGGGCTCGTTTTGGGCGGAATACAGGGCTTAACAAGCGAAATAGAAAAGCAGTTAACCGGAACAAGAATTGATGAAGCAATAGTTGAAATTTGCAAGAGTTATAACTATGGCTGGGATGTTTGTATATGTAATGACAAAATGGTTTTCATTATGTATGAGGGCGTAGACCGTTCATACAACCAAAACGAAAATCCGTTTGTTGTGTTTAGTGATGATTTTGAAAATATTATGAATACATCCTATCAGTTGACGACAGAAGATTATGCCAACACTACCTTAGTAGGCGGTGAGGGCGAGGGAACTGAAAGAGTTTTTGCCACTGTTGGAATCGATAATGCTGGTCTTGATAGATATGAAGTTTTTACGGATGCGCGAGACTTGAGCCGTAATACTGGAACGGAAAACGAAATCAGTTCTGATGATTATGATTTATTGTTGAAAGAAAGAGGAAACGGGAACCTAGCGGGGCTAGGATACACAGAGGGATTTTCGGGTGAAGTCATTCATAATGTAACTTTTAAGTACAACGAAGATTTTTTCATTGGTGATATTGTGACAGTGATTAGCAAATACGGCGTGCAGTCTGATGTTAGGGTTTTAAGTGCAATTGAAACAGAAGACGAAAATGGTACGAGTTTGATACCGCAATTCAACATATAGGAGCGTGATAATATGGCATGGAAAAGTGGATTTTTTAACTCTGTCAATGGAGACAGAAAATATACGGCAGATGAAATAAGTGAAGTTTTTGAGGGATTAATAGGAAATGGTGTGTTTGAATCCGTAGGTGATTGCCTTGCTGTACGTCCGCATGATGGTATGACAATTGCGGTAGGTACTGGGCGAGGTTGGTTTAACCGCAGATGGGTAAAAAATGACACAGAGCCATTGTATTTAGAACTCAACGCATCAGATGTTACATTAAATAGATATGCGGCTATTTGTATTCGTGTAGACGATACAACAGCGGTACGCAGTGCAGATATCTATGTAAAATACAGTGATTTAGCAAGCAATCCGGACAAACCAGATATGGTACGAACAGACGAAGTGAATGAATACTGCTTGGCGTATATTTACATAAAAGCCGGAGCGACGGCGATTACGGTGCGAGACATTACTGATACGCGTATGGATGCAAGACTCTGTGGATGGGTTACAGGGTTAGTTGAACAGGTAGACACAACAACACTATGGCTACAGTGGGAGGCTGAGTTCCATGATTGGTTCAATGCATTAGTTGAATATTTGGACGAAAACACAGAGACTAAATTAGTAGCCGATATGCAGGCACTTCAAAACCGCGTTGCTAAATACGCTCTAACTATCAAAACGACGGATTGGGCTAATAAATTGGCTTTATGTACGGCGGATTTGGTATCAGAATCGTCTGATATTGTAGTAAATGTATTAGCGGATAGCCAAGATGTTTATGTGGATTCTGGCGTGTGTGCGAGCGAATTACTGGCTGGGTACATTCGCTTCAAATGCGATACAGTGCCAACACAGGATATCAATATCGAAGTGTTAGTTGTTAATGTGTAGGGGGTGATGCCGTATGACAGCACAAGAAAAAATCGAGATGGAGCACCGCATCACGGAGACCGAAGCACGCTCTAAGTCCAATATGCACCGCATTGAAAACCTGGAAAAGAACAACAAAATCATTCAGGATTTAACAGTGTCAATCGCACAACAAACAGAACAAATGAAGACAATGACCGAATCAGTTTCGGAAATCAAGACCGATGTCAAGGCATTACAGGGACAGCCTCAGAAGACCATCACAACAATGAAAACGGCTATCATAACGGCTATCACAAGCCTCATTTTTGGTCTTATATCGGCTGGTATTACTGCACTGATAACACTGGCACGCTAAGCAGGAAGACACTCATTTCGGGTGTCTTTTCTTTTGCTTTTCTATAGTCACAAAAGGAATATAAAAAGCATATATTCTTCTTGCACATATCACTGAAACGCGCTAAAATTAGAGCACATAAACGAAGAAAAAGTGGTATAAACGGGAAAACATTCGACCGAAACGAAGTGTACAAAGTAGGTCCCCAAATGACAGTTAGTTAGACTGCAGAATGATGATTACCAGCACATCCCCGCTGGTGTCATTTCTGCGGTCTTTTTTTATACCCACAAAGGAAGGAAAGGAGGACAGAAGACAAAACAGGGGATAGAAAGGATGGGAAAAATGGAAGAAGAAAGAAAAATTGAAGAACATATGTTGACAGAGGAAGAGAGACTAGAACACCAGAGGCAGGAGTTCAAGTACCAGCAGAACTTGCTGGAGTTGTGTCGCACCTTTATGTTGATGGGTTATGAGAAGAGCGACATTTTTGAGGCTATCAAAGCCCTTAGGTATGAAGTTTCGGAAACTCAAATAGAGTTCTATTGCGACTACATCAACGATAGAAAAGACACGAAAACTATCCAGGAAATCAACGCTGATTTGTGGCGTTTCTTGTGGGAATTAGAACCGCCGGAAATGCCTGCAGAACCAGAGCAGGAACCAAAACAGGAGGAAAAATATCCAAGAGAAGCAGTGTCGTCATATATGTGCCAAATTGTGGTCTTGAATTTGTTAATTGACCGTATAGACTACCTCAGGAGCGTATTAAATGCCGGATGCTTTAAGATGACGGACTTCATTGATGTGGGATATGACACGAAATACGTGGAAACGATGAAAAAAGTAATTGAGGAAAATCCCCAGATGCATACGCGAGACATCGCACGCCGGGTTTATCATACGCTATACGTAGATGCAAAACATATGTGCGGATTTTTTTATAGCATAGACAAACGCGATTTCTGGGATTTGCGCGACGCCTGCAGACGCGAGTGGAAAAATAGAACAGCATTGATAAGAGGAGGTATGGAATAATGACTGGAAAAGAACAATTCAAAGAATTTAAGTACCAGATAGAAAAGTGTTCATTCTTACTAGATGTTATCAGAGCACATACGAGCGTAATTCTAACAACAGACGCACATTCGGGCAGTATGTTAGATGCTTGCGTCATAATGGGTGGAGTTTCCCCGCAATACTGTGATTTTATCCTGAAAATGAGGGAAAAATACCCGAACCACGATATGGAAATGCTGAGCCAAGAAATCTATGATATGATTTTCTGCCGCGATTACAAGAGTACAGCGCGTTTTCAGGCGTTTTTCGAGGATTACTTGAACCGTTGGAACGTAATAAAGTCAAAAGAGAGACAGTTGCGTTCCGGATTATTGGACCGCGACGAATGTATTGCGGATTTTAAACATGCGTACTATGTTAATTTCGGGACGGATGTGGATGTTGTTGAAAAAATAGAACGAACAACAGAACCAGAAACGCCAGAGGAGGAACCAGAGGGAGATGACGGGGAAATAATCGAAGAGGTCAACAGTCGACTGGCCAAAGAAGAACTTCTTTGCCAGATGTTTAAAGATGGGGCAATTGACGAAAAAACCGCAATGAAATACATCGGTGACCCACATATGTGCCATGGGCTTTTTCTGAAATTGGTGGAGATTCATACGGGCACACAAGGAACAGAACATAAGTTAGAAGAAAAAGGAGAGGGAACAGATGACGAGTCAGATGATTAAAGATGTTATTGCGGGCGTGGTAGGAGGCGATTATTCTATCTGCGAGGGGGCCTCTAAATTATGTATGACCATACTTGATTTCGAGAGACTTTTAAACGCCTGGGAGGACGCACAACTGGCGTGGGATAAAATGATGAGAATCGCCATTATTAGCGAATTAAAGAACGGGAAAACAGACGAAGAAATCATGAATAATCTGGGATGTTGTGAGACAGAACTGGAGCGTGATAAACGAAGACTGGAACGCATACTAGGAGCAATTGATGAGGTGCAAGAGGGTAGTAAAACATTAGCCTGCGGGGCCTGCATTGCACGCGTTTACATTTCTGAATTTGCAAGAATGATGGAAGTGGAGCAAAACAATGGAGAAAATTAGAGCAGAAATCCAAGTCATTTCTTCTGGTTTTGATAGCGTTGATGATATCACCAATTTTTTAGTCGAAACGAGCGGGCTACCACGGGAGAAAATCCTGGAAATCCAGGCAGAGAATGACTGTGAATGGAAAGAGCGATACGGGATGACAGCCAAGGAAATGGAGGAGGCAAAAAGAAATGATAAGCCTACTGAATAGGATTTGGAAAATTGTGATGGTTCTACTTGTTGCGCTTTGTGTTTTGTTGTTGGTTTTGAAATCGTTTGGTGTGTATGTGATATGTGTCAACGGTAATTCGATGATGCCAACAATACAAGATGGACAATTGTTTATTGCAACAAAGATAGACCCCAATGAGATAAGACGGGGAGACGTCGTTACGGCTAAATTGGAAACCAGTGATGGAACAACACTGATTACAAAACGGGTGATAGGATTACCAGGGGAAGAAATTTGCATCGGTTTTTCAACAATTTGGGCGAATGGAGATTGGGTACAAGAGCCGTATCTGGAATGGCCAGGATGGAACGACTTTGGCGAATTTGATTCCTCTTTTACTTTGGGACCGGATGAATTCTATCTGATGGGCGATGACAGAGAAAAATCCTGGTCTGGTGTGGTAAAAAAAGACGATATATTGATGAGGGTGGTTGGAAAATGAGTGAAAAAGAAAAACAATTGACAGAACGAGAGGAACAAGAGATGATGCAATTCATTGCGGAGTTTATGTTACGATTCCGGGAGCGTTTTGGGGATGGTTTACGCGTGACCGTAAAGCCGATAAATAAGAATCGAAGATGGATAAAATAAATAGAGGGATGTATTTCAATACAGGGGCAGGGTTATCCTGCCTCTTGTTTTTTATTCATGGGGCACTTCTTTCATACTATAAAGTGAAAGGGGTTGATAAAAATGAGTGAGTATCAGATGGTGCGGGAAAAAATATTGGAAAAATACCAGAGTGTATCTGAATATGCTCATGACACAGGTATTGATGAACTTTGTTTAGACAAAAAGTTGAGAGGCGAAATGGGTTGGAACATTTTTGATATAGAACAATTCAGTGATGTTTTCAATGTACCGGTGAGAGATATAAAAAAATACTTTGGTGACTTTGTACCCAAAAGCGGAACATTTAGAGAACGCCTACTGAAATACTTTGGGACGGTTTCAGGAGCGTGTGATTATATTGGATGTGAGTGTAGGCAGTTGCAAGGTTTGTTATGGAACGGTCAGTATTTATCAGGAGATATCGTAGAACCTATTTGTAATATATTGGAAATTGTTGCAGATGACTTTTTCGAAAAAGAGGAGACACTTATACCAATATTTTTTCGTTCTGGTTGCATAAAACAAGATGATATGCCTGTGTTGGCAAAAAAGATGAATATACCACCTACAACATTTGGAGAACGAGTGGAAGGATACACAAAGTGGAAGGCAAACGAAATTGAAAAATTAAAGGAAATTTTAAACATTAAAAGACTTAGTGATTTTATTGACGAAAGCGGGTTTTCAAAAACGGAGATAGTTTATGAGTATAAGTTACCAAAACAGGAAAAGAGAGAGGGCGATTGTGTGAAAAGCGATGGGTATACAGTTAGGTATATTGATGGTGTGAAACACGCAAGGTTTTCCGCTGTATATGACCCAGATAATAAAACTGTTGTCAATGGATATGAAGATGATTTTTTGTCGGAGTTCTTGTATGATATTGAACAGTTTTGTATATCGGTATTATGGGGAAATGATTTACTCAAAAAACGCCTAAAGGCAAGTAATTATGAGTCGTTTTTAAAACACATATATGTACAATGCATACCTATAGTAAAACAGAAGTGGATGTGTGGCGAATTGACTTGGAAATGTATTGCAGTTAAGTAGGAGGGGTATTATGAAGAATCATGAAAAATTACGAGCAAAAATTAAAGAACATTACAAGACCTACGCTCAATTTGCCTATGATTTAGGTATTACGCTTAGCGCATTACAAGGTAAGTTGATGAATAGAAATCGATGGCGCGAAGACGAAGTTGTAGGCGGTTGCAAGTTATTAGGTATACCAGTTGAAAATGCTGGCGAGTATTTTGATTTGAGTTGGGGGTACACAACAAAGGCTTTTTATTGGGAAAAGGAAACTGAATTAACTGATTTGATACACGAACGATACGGAAACATTAAGGATTTCGCCAGAGAGTTAGGTATTTGTTGGGCTACATTAGAACACAGACTCACTGGACGACGTCCGTGGAAAAAAGAAGAAGTTGAAATGGTTTGTGAATTATTACAGATAGAGCCGGATAACGTTAATAGGTATATACCAAAAGAGCAAATTTATTCGGATATCTGGACGGAACGCATACACACATATTATGAGTATCAGCGAGATTTCTTGAAAGATTTAGGTCTAGATGGTGCTGGTTTTTTCAGAAAGGTGAGACACGGACAAAAATGGCCGTTAGCGAAGAAAAGCAGAGCCATTCAATTGTTACATATAACAGATGATGAAATTCCTCTATTTTTCCCGCTAGGAGACAGATATTACCAAACAATACTGCATGAGCGAATACATACATATTATGACAGTATCAAAGCATTTGGTGATGCTATAGGTATAACAACGCGATACATATATGATAAAACGTGCCAATTTAGACCATGGACGGAGGACGAGATGATAAAAATCTGTGAGTTATTACATATAGACGGCAAGGAACGAAAAAAATATTTTATTGCGAAACCAGACGGGTACCGCCGTGGAACAACGATATGGTATAGCAAATAAAGTACAATACAGAGGGGCAGAGGGGGTCTACCTCTCTTTTTTTTGTTTGTGTAGGCAATCTTACATACTATAAATAGAACAATGAAAGGAGGTAGTTAGTATGAAATGTTTAAATTGTGGAGAGCAGTTTACGCCGTTAACTGTTATTCAAAAATATTGTTGTAAGGAGTGCGGAAACGAATACAGACGAAAACATAAAGATGAGGAGTTGTGGCCATCTGTTACGTTCGAGTGTGCGGAATGCGGCAGAACAGTTGTGACTGAGGGCGGTAGTAAGGATATGAGAAGTCGGTTTTGTTGTCGTTCATGCGAAAGAAAATTTTGGCGGCACCCGCATTGGGACAATCCGAGTACCCGCATCAATTTCCGTAGTATGGAAGAATATGCGTCATGGGAACGAAGAACAAATGGTGAATAGAAAGGAGAATTGTTATGAGAGACTTTGTAACAGAAAAACAGATTGAAACTGCCAACAAAATTATTGAAAAATTAATGCGTCAAAAGATAATTTTTGACAAGAGCGCTGTTGATGTAATGGTGACAGCACAAACTACAGAAACAAAAGGAAAGTGCATTGTGTGGTTACATATGCCTAAGAGCCCGATACATGCAGAAATTTGGGGGACCATTTTCGAAGATGGTTCGTACCTGATGGGGCGTGCGGTTAAAGACAGAACTGTTAGAATACCGCAGAAAACTTATAAAATTACGGAATTATTAAACGAGTAAAAGGAGGGTTATTTATGTTTTTATTGAGTTTAGGAAATGCATTGGTTGATTTAGATAGTATTTCGAGTATTTTTATCACAGAAGACAACCGGGTTTGTGCAGTGGCTGACAGAAAACAAATCAGGCTTGGTACATATGCTAATACGCGACAGGCAACGGTAGCGATGAAGACAATTATTAACGGTATTATTGCCGGCAACAATGTCATAACTGTTCCGGTTTTTAATAACCAGTGTACTGATGTTGATATTGTTGCACCGGTTAAAAAGGAAGCATTACGATATGTGGTAGCACAGGACTATTCGTGCATTGTAAATATTTCGAAACTCTACGAATTTTATATTAAAAAAACAAATGGGTTTCAGATAGAATTCAAAAATGGCTGCGGATGCCAAATTGATAGATACGACGATTTCAAAACCGCGTCATTGGCTCTCGATATGTTCGCAGATGCATTGAATATAAACGAAAAGAGCGTGTTTATATTACCGAATGAAAAACAGATACAGTCAAGGGTGCTTGAAATTAAAACCGATTTTTCGCACCATCACGCAACAGGCAAAAAGACCAAAGGTCACGGGGGTAGTTAATATGGGAGAGAAAAGTGCAAAGAGTTTTCTGAAAGAATTAAAGAATACAGGTGTATATTATACGCCTGTATTTCTTGCAGAAAAGATGAAAGAATACATTGATTTACCTAATATAGAAGAGGTTTATGACCCAACTTGTGGGCAGGGAAATCTGTTTAAAGTTTTTGATGATAATGTGAAAAAATACGGACAGGAATTGGACCCGGTAGAAATGGAGAAGTGCCAGAACACATTAACGAATTTTGAAGGATATTCGGGCGATACTCTTACAGATGATAAATTCGCGGGTAGAGAGTTCCAGGTGGTCTTCGCTAATCCGCCATATTCGGTGGCTTGGGAGCAATTTAGCGACCCTCGTTGGGATGGACCCGGAGCATTGGCACCGAAATCAAAGGCGGACTGGACCTTTGGTTTGCATTGCTTGCACCATACAAAACCGGATGGCATTTGCATATTATTGATGTTTCCAGGCATTTTATACCGCGGAAACGCAGAACAGAAAATCCGCGCGTGGTTAATTGAAAACAATTATGTTGACAGGGTTGTTAGTATGTCGGGCGTATATATGAAAAAACATATGCAGTTTTCGGATACATCAATAGCGCCAGTTATCATTGTATTGAAAAAAAACCGTACAACAACAGATGTTGTGTTTGAGGATTTGGATATCGAAAAATCAGAAACGATTGATGTTGATAGGATACGTCAAGAAAATTACACACTGAGCGTAAGTACATATGTCGAAAAACCGGACGATAGACCTCAAGTTGATATTGATGTATTAAATAATGTTGTACGTCAGGGAGACCTGATTAAAATACAAGGTATGTTAGAACGCGAGGCATTGCTTTCAGAGTTGGAGATGTGTGCCGATAATTATGTTCAATTCGTTGATGAAATTGATAAAATCATCGAAATGCACAGGAAAAAATCTCGAGAAATGAAAGAAATTATTGACACGGGTGACGAGGCAGGTCTGAGAGTATTTTCTGATGCGGGCAAAGATGCAGTGCATAGGTTGGTGGAAGAAAAAAAACGGGTTAGCGGTATACAGTGGTTAATACAACCAGATAGAAATTAGTTTGTTTTTGTTTATACACACTTTCCTACATAATATATATGTAGAAGATTAGAAAGAAAATTGGATGCGTACCAAATGGGTACGGCGTTTTATAAGGTCCACTAGGGACCCGTTTCCTCCCTGAAGAACTCTGAGAGCATATAGCCCAGAGTTCTTCTTTTTTATTGTAATAGGTGAAAACACATACTATAGATAGGAAAGGAGTGATATCATTATGGCGAACAGAAAATTGGCACGGCGTGACAGGTTTATAAATGGGGTAAAATATGCACGCTTTTCAACAGTATATGATGCTAAAACTAGAACAGTAGTGCCTGGGTATGATGTTTATTTTGACGCACAGTTCCTACGTGATGCCGAAATATTTTGCGTTACTGCACTGTGGCACGATAACCTGTTTAAAAAACGAACAAAAGCAAAATCGTACGAAGATTTTCTGAAACACATATATATACGTTATATGCCGAAAGAAAAGCAACAACAAAAAATGGGTGCAGGCGTTTGGAGTTGCATCGCTGTAAAATAATTTAAAGAGGAGGGTTTAACTATGAAAAAAATTTATATCAATATGCCTATAGACGAAAACAGTTTGAAGGCATTTCACACGGAATTAAAACCAATTGCACGTTACATAAAATATTGGCTGGTGCGCGTAAAGTATCGCGAGATATTGTTGCGTTATGTGAAAAAACATAACTTGAAGCGTGATGGGGAATTATTTAGCGGTTGTTTCGATTTATACGAGGACGGCGGTAAATACCTCGTGATACCGGCAGAGGGGTTAACGAAAGATAATTTGGAATTCATTGAATTTGTATTAGGTTAGGAGGGTTTATTATGGTTATATTGAATCAGGACAAAACGGCGATTATTAAATGGGAAAATGTTCATAAAATGTATATTGGAGGTGATAAATGTAGTATCAAAGTAGATTTTACAACTGGCGATGGAGCACATTTAGGCTGGTATGGAGATGAAATAAATGATATATTAAGCGATTTTTTTACAAAACTAGCCGATGGTGCTACAGGATACATATTCCCGCCAGCAAATAGCAGGAGAAGAAGATAGATAGAATCTCGGCAAATAGCCGGGATTTTATTGTGGTAAACAAAACATCATAATATAAGTAGGAAGGGAGTTGATGCGTGTGAAAACCCATGAAAAATTAAGAGTAAAAATTAGGGAACATTACAAGACCTATTTTGAATTTGCCTATGATTTAGGAATCAGAGGGCAGTTACTGTGTGCAAAACTAGATGGACTCAGGCGATGGTATGAAGACGAAGTTGTTGGTGGATGCAAACTGCTAAACATACCAATAGAACAGGCTGGGGAGTATTTTGATTTGAGCCGGGGGTATGCAACGCGAATATTTAATTGGGAAAAGGAAAATGAATTGACTGATTTGGTGCATGAGCGGTACGGGAGTATCCGAGACTTAGCCAAGGAAATGGGCATTGCCAGGGAGACACTAAGTAAGAGATTACAGGGCGAGCGCATGTGGAAAAAGAGCGAAGTTGATAAATTTTGTGAATTATTACAAATTTCTTCAACCGAAATCAATAGATACATACCGGCTGACCAGATAATTAGTGCAGATTACTGGACCGAGCGTATTTATAAATATTTTAAAACAAAAAGGGATTTTATGGAGGCAATGTGTATTGATAATTGTTCACTCTACAAAAAAACCAAAGGTACTCGCGCATGGACAAAAGAAGAGAAAAACAAAGTTATCGAATTACTTCGTTTGACCCAAAAAGAAATCCCGCTGTTTTTCCCGCCAGCCTACTACCAAACAAAACTCCATGAACGCATACATAAATACTACGATAGCGTCAGAGAATTGGGAAGATACATGGGGTTAACAGATGATGCCATATATAGTAAAACGCTTCAAAATATCAGTTGGACAGATGAAGAGGTAAGACAAGTTTGCGAACTGTTACATATAAATGATAATGAAAGAAACCTTTATTTTGTTGAAAAGAGTAGTAGTTGGAAAGGTGAGACGAGATGGTATAGTCTCTAAGAAAGGAGAAAAATATGAAAAAAACAATGCGACTAACAATAATTGGGTTGATTCTATTTTTATTGATACCTATAACAGCCGGATGTGCAAAAATTGAACACAGAATGGTTGGTATTGGTGACTATAAATACGATAGCATTAATGGCTTGATTTACGAAAAAAATGAATTTGGCAAATGGGTTCCAACAGGTGAAAAAATATACTTTAAGGGGGAATTTAGATGATATGGTATTTACTGAATTACATAAAGCAAAAACGGATTGAAAAAATATGTGCGGCGTTTTGGGATAGTTTGGTTCAGTATCTTAAATACAAACAAAAATACGGACAACCAAATACTAACTTAAAGCGAAAAACGGAACGTGAATATCGAAGACTGTTCCGATACGGGTATTCGATTGATTGGGATAGATTTATGAACGATTTTAATGAATACAAAAAACAATTTGAGACCGAGGAATAGTTCTTCGGTCTTTTTTTGTTTGCATAGCACTTATGACATACTATAGGTAGGAAAGGAGGTTATGTCTATGACACAAGAACAACGAGATGAATTAAAGAAAATTGTGTTGCCGGATAATATCAAAGAGCAGTTAAAAACAGCAAAAAAGAAAGCGGATGAGTTAGAACGATACATAGCAGATATTTCTGTAAAAACGATGGAAGAGGCCGAGAGACATTTTTCTATAACAGATGTTGATTTTAACATTATGCGAATAATGGTTGTTTTGGGTGATATTCAGGACGCGGCAATAAAACTAGCAACAGATATTGAAGATGCCTTAAAACGATAATTTTTTATCTACATAGGCAAAACGTCATCATGTAAGTAGATAACAAAAAAATAAAAAAATAAGGAGGGCTATATTATGATTAGTAAAGCAAATTTGAACGAAATTTTAAATGGAACAGGTTGGGAACCAGAAGATGTTGTGATATCGAAAGACAAAAAGAAGGTTTATGTGCGTTTGTCCACGGTATATGACGGAGAAAGCAGATGCATTAAAAATGAGTACAAGAATAAGGTAGATGAAGATTTTATCAATATTGTTATTCAAAAGGCAACAAAAACATTGAGTACTATGAATATTCATTATAATTACGAAAACTCATTTGGTATGTATGATTGTATTTGTTTTTCGCCTATAGCGGTAGAAAAACAGAAAATGTTAGCAAAGAAGGGTAAAGGATTTTGTATTGTGTTTGATGACAGATATAAAACAGAGGCTACTGGTAAAAGCAATACCGACTGGATGTTTTTGGTTGTGTTGTTCTAAAAAAGGCTGGGTTAATTCCAGTCTTTTTTTATTGTACTACTAAAAAATACATACTATACATGACAACTCTATTAACCATTTTTATTTATATTTTTAGGAGGTTTTAGTTATGAAGAGTAAAGAGTATTGGATTCAATGGTTGAAGGCCGCAGGTGTTAGAGCAATTAAAACATTTGCACAGTCTTTCGCCAGTTTATTAACAGTAGGTGCAGCAATTTCGGAATTGGATTGGGGATACATTCTCAGTGTTTCGGTTGTTAGTGCAGTGTACTCAATTGCAACATCGTTTGCGGGAATCCCAGAAGTAAAAGTAGAAAATATTCAAAAATAGGAAAGGAGAATGTATTATGAGTATTAAAATTGGATTAGATGCCGGACACGGCTTAAAGACAGCGGGAAAACAAACACCAGATGGAATCAAAGAATGGTCATTGAATGACAGCGTATGCGACAAGGTTCAGGCATATTTAGCGGGTTATGATTGCATTATTATTCGTACAGACAACAACGAGGGGAACACGGACGAAGGTCTTTCGACCCGCAGAACTACATATATCAATCAGAGTGTAAATGCATTTGTTTCTGTTCATCACAACGCCTTTACCGGCACATGGAACAATGCGACCGGAGTGGAGGTCTATACTGATAAAAACCCTATCGGTGGAGATGTTCGCTTGGCTGAATGTATTTATAATCGCCTTGTTTCGTACACAGGGATGAAAGGGCGCGGTATTAAACAGGCAAACTGGAGTGTGATTAATCAAAACAAGATTCCAGCCGTATTGTGCGAAGGTGGATTTATGGATGGTACGAATGATTACAAATACATCACATCAGATGCAGGACAGACAGCATATGCGAAGGCAGTTGCGGAGGGGCTTATCGAGTTCTTGGGATTAAAAAAGA
>JAEIGA010001371.1_pt1 | contig 37936 bp, 55 predicted proteins | sample 9270691 | NCBI WGS metagenome assembly JAEIGA01 (sample SAMN17057246, study PRJNA624740) | gut metagenome | biome: biome; isolation source: fecal sample | host: Bos grunniens | place: China: Xizang | collected 2019
TGAGTTGGGGAATGTATCTTCAATCACTATATACGACGCAGGAGTATTATAGGGATTTAAAGGAAATTAGTATTTATGACATAGGAGTGATGGAATGATTAAAGGTGTGGAGATATGTCCAGTTTGTGGGGGAGATTTTAAGAAAAGTTAAATGTTCATTAAACATTTAATATAAAAGTACATAAAAACAACAATATATCAAATCTTTTTATGTAAAACTTTTTAATAAAAAAGCTGAACTTGATTTTAACATATAATGGAAACACGTTTCAACTAAATATTTACATAACAAAAAGACATAGGATTTTTGTCCTATGTCTTTCTTTTTACATTAATTCAATTATAATATTGTCGTTTACATTTCTCCAAGACTTAACTTGAATGTCTCCGTACCTTTCTAAGAGTTTCCATATTTCATTATTATCATATGTTCTCGTACCACCAATAGACTGAATATAAATCAAAGGATTGGAAAATTTATGTGTTAAAATCAATTCTCTAACAGTCATATAGCCACCTCTTATCTAAAATCTTCTTGACAGCCAAGGCTTTTGTGGTATAGCCATTATGCTTACGAGCATCGTCTTCTTTCCTAGCCATATTCGTATAATCTTCATAGATTTCTTTGAGAATTGAAACAACCTTTTCTCTTCCATCTAATGCAATTATAATTCCAAACACAGCCTCACCAAGATAGTTACCTTTAGTGACATAACTAATTACTTGCCTATCACCACATTCAGCAATCAAATCATTATAAGCATCATATTCTTTAATATCCTCAAGACGATTAATTGTAACCGTCTTTAAAGGTTCTAAATCGCTCGAAAGAGCCACTGTAATTCTAACAGTGGACTCTTTTATATCTAAGTGTTCTAAAAGCTCTCTAACAGTCATATACGCGCTCCTATCGTACCTTTACAATCATATATGCTACTGGCTCATGCCTGTCGTTCGTCATCCCCATGATAACAAAATCTTCTACTTCTCTATCTTTAACAATAAGCAATGATTCACAAATATAATTATCATTCATGTCGACAACTTCAATCATTCCTTCAAAGAACTTCATTTTATCAATTAAATCTTTTACTAACATAATAAGTTCTCCTTTACAAACTTTTTTGTTGGTTCACTAAAATCTAGTGACTCATTAGAAGTCATATTTGTTACAAATTCTGACAAAGCCACATAGCATCCACTACATAAATCGAAATCTTTTGGACTAATATCTGCACTCCACTTCGGGTCGCTTATAGGCTTTCCATTGAAGAAAGATGTAACAACTTCTCTTCTAGGCAATGGAATTGTAGTAATGGCTTCGTTGTTTTTACAACAATCACATATTTTCACAATACTTCTCCTTTAACTTTTCAATGTCTAAGTCTTTAATATCTTTAATAGTTAATCCAAATTTTTCCGCTACTTCTGAAATTTCATCCAATCTTCTATGTCTGTCTTCGTAACTAAACCATCTGCAATACATAGTTCCGTCATAGAGCAAAGATAAATAATCTTTTACAAGGTCGCTGTTTAATCTATTCGCATATGTAAGTTCATCCAATCCCAATATAACACTGCCCCTCTTTTTGTGTCTATCTAATGTCTTTATAATGTCTTTTCTTAATTCTTCTTCTCTATGGTTGTCAAATAACGTTGCGAAGTCCGTACAATCTACGACAATATCTGTTGCAATTCTAGATGGGAATTTATCAAAAAGGTCATAAACAGTATGCGAACTTTCTACAAAAGCCTTAACGTCCAAATTATTTTTATAATAATCTCTGATATAATGCATCTTGCCTTTAATCGGATGAACTACATCACCAATCCAAACACTTGTCAAGGTTTTTGTCTTATAGACCCTACCTAATTCCCACTTAGATGTTTTCTTTGCTTTCTTTAGGCTTTCATCTTCTGCTTTATCCTTTAATGCTTGTTTATACTTTTCGCCCGTCATTGTGCAGATACCAACATTGCCACTAATTCTATAGAATGCCACGGGTTCTTGACATACACCATTAATGAATGTTGACTCTTTCAATAAGTCTTTTAATTCTTCTTGGTTAATACCAATGTTGCCATCAATAACTGTCCCATCTTCAAGGGTTTTTGTAATCTTACACATCCAAAAAGATAACTTACCACCTTGAGAACTTCCACCCGCAGACATATTAATTGCTAACTTAAAGTCTTTGTTGTCTGTTGTATAAACAATAGGCGGAATTTCTTCATAGACAAAACAATAATTTTCATCTCTAACAGCTACATTGTTTTCATCGTAAACTCTACGCTTTTCAGTAGCCCAATTCTTACCCGTTCCATTCTGCTTCTTATCGTTTGCATCTGCTACATAATAATCAATTGTTTCGCCAATCTTTACATATTCATTGACTTCATTATACCCATAAATATTTCTATTCTTGCCATACAGAGTGACTTTATCATATAATTTAATCGACATTTAATTTCTCCTTGTCGTATACATCTTCAATCTCCTTAAACTCAGCGTCTTCTACTTTCTCAACCAAGCTAATACTTGCCATTGTGTTAAATGTAACGCCATCAATTTCATATTTGTCATCGTAAGAACCACTCTTCAAAGCGTCAACAATAAGTGAGATATCATCTCCACCATAAGTTTGTTCTGCCAATACAATTCCATCAACACCCTTAATAACACAATTTACAGTAAAGCCCGTGTTTAAAATATTTCCTAACTCACTTGGTTTCATTTATCTAACCTCGTTTCTAATTTTTTCAAATAACAAATCCATATTTTCCGCCATAATCTTTCTACAATCAGTACAAAAGCTACGGCTTACGACTCTTTCTTCATCTTCTGGAATAAAAATATCTTTTAATTCCGCATATTGCACTTCTCTATTGCAACAATCACACTCGTATCTAATCATTCTTTATATTATTTGCCTTTCTAATATACATCTTCAATTTCATCAATAAAAGAATTGAATAATTCTCTTAAAAACTCTTTGTCTTCTTTACAGCACATACACTCAGTATCAGCACTCCACTTTTCTGTGTCTTGGTCTTTTGATAAAATAACTTCTCCAAAACCATTATCTCCAACCCAATGAATGCCAATTTTGTCAGTATTGTTAAAATCCCATGCGCTTACATCTACTTTTAACATAAAATGTCCTCTCTAATCTAACCATCTATTGTCTAAATAATAAAACATAAAAATAGCAAACATGGTAAGACCAACCCATAAAATCCAAAAGATAACAAGTCCAAATGTATGTTTAAAATGGTTATCGTCAATTGTCTCTTGAATCGTTTTATTTTCATGGAATACATTGTCATCTGAAATTGTATTATTTTTTAATTCTGTCTCTAAAGTTCCGTTATAAGACTTATCAATTACATAATAACTGTATCTGATATCGCCTTGTTCGTCCCAATCACCATCTTCATTATGCCATTCTTCTGTACTTCCATCAGAATAAATAGTCACTAAAAAATAATCAGACGGCTTATCAATCTTATCGTAATCAAATTGTTCTCCAAGAAAAGACAAATTGTTTGAGTGGATTTCTTCTGAATCAATCTTGTCCCATGTATAATAATATTCAACATGAGTCGTTTTACCATTACTAACTGTTCTTGAATGTTCTCTACACTCTTCTTCCACCTTTTCGACATACATATATTTGCCACCAAGTTCGGGATATGTTATGGGGTCAACTGCTGATAATTCCCCATAACATAAAACATTCCCAACGTTTGTGTTAATGTTATATTTAAACATTTCTTCATTAGTTATTTGTAACATTTGATTCATCTTTGTTTCGCTGTCAGACGCCAAATCTGAAATATTACACGAAATTATAAAGCCTAAAATCATCATAAATGATGCAATAATAATGCTAAAAATTACTTCTCTTTTTGTAATTTCCATATCATAATCTCTGTGTAAAACTGTGTCTCTGTCCTTAATTGAAAAGTTCCATCGGTTCATTGTCTGTTTTATCTGTCGTATAATATTCATAATGCTGTACCTCGTATCCAGAAAGCCCTAAAAACTGCTTATGTGGGAGTCCTTTAGTGTATCTGTTATATTTCTTAATTGAATCATTATATGCCGATTTATACTGTGATACCAAATTCTCTGTTGTGGAAATCTCTGTCATAAACTGGCTATAATTACTCTGACTCTTTAATTCTGGATAAGATTCTGCAACAGCATTAATCTGTGTCATAATTTCATCTGCTTCTGAATCTGTCATATTCGTACCTCTTGATGCAATTACAGATTCTAATGTTGCTCCCTCATAAGTATCATACTGCTTTACACATTCTGCAAGTTCAGTTAAAACATTATAGCGTCTGTTTAACTGAACATCAATATCTGACTTTGATGTTTCAACAGTCTCTTCAAGATTGATTGCTCGATTCTGTGTTAACTGTACAGCAAATACAGATAATAAAATAATTGATAAAATTGCTCCAATTGTAATTAAAAGTGTTTTGTAATTCATTCTTTTCTCCTTTATTTGTTAAGATGTTTATATTATATCACATCAATATCTTTTCGTCAATACCTTTTCAATAATTTTATAATACCAATAACGGCTAATAGACATAATAATAAAAATGCCATCTTAAATATCCTCATGCTTTTCTATCCCAATCAATAATTACCATATCATCGCGCTTTAGTGTTGCTAACGCTTCTCTGTCTTTAAGAATATTTCTCGTATCGAAGCCCTTGTTTATAAGAATAGCATATCCGTTCGGGCTGACTTGCACACAATACATTCCCTCGATAGTTGGGTCTGACTTCATAAAGTCGTCTAATGTCTTAGCTTTTAAGAACCCATAATCTTCTTCTAATTCATGGATAAACTGTTTAACAAATTTATAATCCTTTGTATCTACATCAAACAGCCATCTTTTCGTGGCATTCATGCCTTTTCCCATTGACAGTGCACACACCTTGGCTTGAATATGGGATAAGCTAATATCTTCGTCGTTTACCATCGCACAAATCAAGGCTTTTCTTGTCTTATCAATGTTTCTAGAATTTACTGTAATGTAAGCACGTACAAATTCGCCTTGAACTCCACTATCTCTAAAAGCTAAAAACTCATTTTGAAATTTTCTTTCATAGATTTTTTCAAAGTCATTAATTGTAAATGCCTTTCTTCTAGGCTTGAAGTTTGGAACATCCTTATTGTCTTTATTTCTACTAATAAACAGAACCCCATAGAGTTCGTTATCTTTATGCTTGTATCCCCATTTATTCATAATCTACGCTCCAAAATGAAAAATTAAACAAATAACAACAACGTAAAATAATGTTGTCCATGTTAAAACTGTAAGGTTATCATCAAAAGTATCAAAATAATCTAAAATTGCCTCTGATGTGACATAAGCTAACGCCAATACACCAAGAGAAAAAATTGCATAAAAAAGTAATATACTAATCATTTTATTTTCCTTTCTTTTTTAATTCTTTAAGTTTCTTTTCGGCATCCTTTGGTGTCGAGAAAATAAATTCCCTTTCTTCATAGGGGATTGTTACAGTTTCTCCCTTTTCTAATCTACCCATTATCATTCTAGGATAAACTGTGCCGATTGTCAATTCGTCAATATGGGCTTGTTTGGTCAATGAATTAATATTGATAAACCAAATCCTATTGCCCGCTTCATAATCTAATCTATAATCAAAATAAGGTTCTTCTAGCCCTTTATCTAAGGCTTCTTTTAATTTAATGTCGCAAATTTCTTCTGTTGTATAGAAGTGACAATTGCCCTCAACGTCCCACCAACTAATTTTTGGCTTCTTGGATTTCTTTTTCTTTTCAGCTTTTCTAGCTTCTTCCATCTCAGCCTTTGTACGACGTTTTCTTTTAGGTTTTTCTTTCTTTCCTGCTTCAAGTCGCCTAGCTTCTTCCATTTCTGCTTTAGTGCGACGCTTACGTTTCTTTTTAACTTCTGCCATTACAAATCCTTACATTCTGATACAAAAACATCAACAAAATATTCCGTCTCGTCTCTTTGACTCATTTGTGGAAAAACTTTTAATACAATAGCATCTATATAATATGCAGTGAAAATGTCTTCGTCTGTATTTTTATCATATGTGACTATAGTAATTGTATCTTTCTCTTCATAGAGATGTTCAAAATATTTAATTAATTCTAAATCACCAACCATACTTGTGATATATTTATCATCTGTAGTTCGTAAACAAATTTTCATTACATACTCCTTGCAATAACTACTAAAAGACCAATAAAGTCAATAGCCGTCAAACCTAAAAATAAAATTTTAAATGATGCATCCCAACTTAAAACAATTGACACCATCATTAATGACGGACAAGCCAAAATAATTGTTGCTAGTAAAAAAATACCAAGAATTGTTACAATATTGTTTAAATCATCCATAATTATCACTCCTTACAATATAATTCTAAAGCATTTCTTACATCTACATATCTTTCGATTAAGAATTCCTCTTTTTGTTTTAACTTATTTAGTGTAAAATTATCTGTAGAAAGAAAACATCGAGCATCTTCTGTGTTACAAATTTTTAGACAAAAATATTTATCGCTATAGTTTTCTAATCCAATAATAATACTATAATTCTCAACAGTTATTATTTTATAATATTTTAAGCCTTCTACATCATAACCATTCATTTTACAGTATTCCTTAACGAAGGCACGGCTGTGATGCATTTTGTCTGGATGAAAAATATCAACATCTAACGTACTAGACCATAATCCATCATTATCATTATATGGATATTTTTTAATTCCATCAGGAGCAAAAACCCAAATGCATTTCTTCTCACTTTCTTCAACTACTGCGCCGTTCCAACATCCATTGTTAACGTAAAATTCAGTTGCATCTGCAAGGTCGTATAGATTTAATCCAGTCATAATTTCCTTTCTTTCCCATTCTATTTTTAGTCAAAACTATAATATTCCTTTACGTACCATTTTAAATGAGTTATAACATATTTGTTTTCGTGGTATTCACCCCACTTTTCCTCTGTTAAAGCACCATCATTTACATCTGAATCAATAATAGCAAACAATAACATCCTTTGTTCCATAGATAAATACAATAGAATCTCACAAATTGCTCTACTTAACTCACAATCTACACGATTCTCATTCGATTCTCTTTTTGTATAATCAATAACCCACTTTAAAGAATCATCATCTATATTACCATCGTCTGTTACAGTATGACATAATCCACCACACGCACACTCGTTTAAATTATATAATGTTTCCATTAAAGAGTATACTAATCCAATCTTTTTATCCCATTTAATCCGACTCTTCATATATTATCTCCTTTCAACTGATAATGATATTATATCACAATTTGTGTGGCTTGTCAATAGGTAAATTATAATACGTTTTCATTTCTCCCGCTGTCTTTATGATGTTGTTATAATTCTTTTTGCATCGTTCTTCTGTTTCTGAAATTAAAGCACTTATCATTTTTTCTTTGTCGTATTTGCTTATGTTTGCTAGATTTTTGTTTCTGCTCTTTGATATTTTCAAACAATTGTTTGTATTTATTTCTATTAAGTTTGATTGTATGCTATCTTCTGACAACAAGAGACTTTCTAAATCTTTTTTTACTTCTGTCTCATATTCAATTTTTATACTTTCTTTGTCTAAAACGTATATATCAGACGAATAAAATGTCTCAAAGCCAAAGTGCCTAGAAACTTCTTCTTTTATTTCTCTCTTTTTTGTTTTGTCATTTATCTTGTAGTATAAAAGCCCATATTTGTCCATTGAAACCTTGTTGATTTTTTTAAATATCTCATTGAAATATTCTCCATCAGCAATAAACCATTTTCCTGTAATTAAATCTTGGCATTTAAAACCCTTGCGAATTGTCAAAATACGTTTTTTAACCATACTGTTTGTCACATTCTTTATTGTCTGTGCATTGATTTTCCATATGGCTTCCTTAAAAGCTGATAAGTCAGACGATTTAACTCCAATATTATCAGCTATGGCATTTTGATACATTGCTTTTAGTCCAAAAGTAGAATTTATTAAAGCAAACGCTCTCTGTTGTTCTAAAGAACTCAAAGCAATTGTATCACTCTCTGCATTCATTAAAGTCGTATAGATAATTGGGGACAGTAGTGTTGCAAAATTCATATTTTTCTTTTTGTCGTTTACTTTTGTCATTTCTACGTAGTTCTTCTTGGAGACAATGTATTTATTTTTGCCTTCGATTTTATCTATGTTGTATTCTTGTCTCCATCGGTCGAATTGTAATTGTCGGCTTTTCCCTTTATTTGCTTTTTCTTCTTGAAAAAAATCACACAATTCTTTGTAACTCATTATAGATTCTTCTTGCATATTGTTTCTCCTTCTGCGTATATTTTTGTTAAAAAGTGTCACCAAAAGTGTCACCATTTAGTGGTTAAAGTGAATGGTTTTTTAAAGCGAAAAATTTTTGATTTTGTTTTTTTAAGATAAAACATCAGTATTTTTTAAGTCATTTTTTTCAAAAGTGTCACCATTTAGTGGTTAAATATATAAATATATATAGTCCACTAAAGTGTCCTATAAAATTTATATATTAGGAAGGGAACACATTCCCCTTCCTCTTGCTTCGCTACGCTCACAATTCACTATCCTCTTGGCAAACCTTGTGAACTGCGCTTCGCTTAGTTCTACAAGGGGGGACGCTGACGCTCCCCTGCACCCCTAGTCGTCGTCACTTCGCAACTCCGCACTTCGTGCTACGTGGCTACGTGCCGAGTTGTGGACTCTTGTTTTTTCTTTATTGGCTACTCCTTGCGTAGCCACGTCAAGCGTAGCTAATATTATATATTAAATATATAGTTATTATTATATATTATTATATATAGTGTAATTTATATAGTTATTAATTTATTAATATTATAACATAAATTTATATATATGTCAACACCAAAAAGACCCTATGTTATAAAACATAAGGTCTTTAATATTAATATCTTGGCGATGAAGTCTTCTTCCAAGCGTCCATAACATTTTCCAACAAAGCTGTTACTGTTAATACACCAGTTCCTCTTGGAGTTGTTGTAACATATCCTAAATATTTATTATCTTCTAGATAATTAGTATCAATGTCTCCACAAGGCTTTCCATCAACAAAAGAATATCCACAATCAATATATGCGATTGGCTCTAAGCTATATTCGTTCTTAAAAATATTAGGAACACCAACAGCTGAAATAACAATATCGCTATTCTCTAAGATTGGCTTCCATTCATTGTGTCTAGATACTGTTTTGCTATGACAGAGAGTAACTGTTGCATTTCTCTTTTCTAATTCGTGTGCGATTGGACGCCCAACTAAATCGCTACGTCCTACTACACATACATTTAGTCCGCTTAAATCCTCTGTGATGCTATCTTCGATTAGTTCAATAACACCGCGAGCAGTACATGGAATATAACAATTAGAACTATCAGAATACAAACACATCTTGTTTGCTTTTGTAAGCCCGTCAACATCCTTTGCAGGATTAATACAAGAAATGATTGCGTCTGTATCATATCCAACTGGAAGCGGCAACTGAACCATTACTCCATCATAGTGATAGTTTGCATCTCTAACAAAGTCTTCAATATACTTCTGAGGGACATCACTTTCAAATTTCTGTAAGGTGAACTTGATACCAACTCTTTCACAAGCCTTTCTTTTATTACGGACGTAACTTTCTGACGCAGGGTTATCACCAACCATTACCACACATAAAGATGGAAGATGGTGTTTATCTGTGTCAATTCTACTAATCTGTTCCTTGATTTCTTCTTCAATTTCATCTCTTAAAGCTGTACACTCTAATACCCGCATCTATTAATCCTCTCAATCTCATAAATATCGTTTATGTAATCATAAATAATTGAATTGCCACGGAAAGTAACATTATCCCATAGAAATGCGTTAACATTTGCGCCACGGCAAAAAGTAACATTATCTTCTAAAGTAATATTCTGTCCAACTATGGCATATTCTCTTACTTCTGCATTATCTTTAATAATTGCATTGTCTGTAATGCAAGCGTAATCTCTAATAATTGCATTGTTTTTGGCAATTGCATTTCCTCGAACTACCGCTCCTTGCCATACTTTTGCATTATTATATACCCAACAGTCTCCATAATGAGCCAAATTCTCTTCTGACTCTATATAACCACCAAGGTCGCCCTTATGTACATCATGGAAATCTCTAAGGGCTTTAATTCTATGTAATACTCTTCCACTAGGAAGAGATATGGTTTCGTCCGTCAATTCATATTTTTTAGGCGTCGACAAAACCTTAAAGTCTTTCTTTCTCATTCATAAAATCTCCAAAAAATATGATATGCCCTTCTAACGCCCAAATTTGCCCCTTAAAGCCATTCTAACTTTTTAGCCTAACAATTTACCACCCTAATACTTAAAATCGCTATTTGGGGTGAATTTGGGCGTTCTAGGGGTATCTCAGTGAATGTTTACTATCCAAACTTCTTGACTAGGTACTCAGCCCTAAATTTGACCCACGGATATTTGTTTAATGGCAGATATGCTCCACTAGAACCATTCCATCCTTTGAAGTCATCGTAAAGTGGGGCTTCTTTAGACTCTTCGGGATGGTCTTTTTGTAATTTTGCTAGTTCGGTAGCCCACTTTGACCATTGGTAATCCGTGATAATGTTGGCATCCATTTTATAGTAAATGTAAGAGTGGACTAACATCTGAAATCTTCGCCGTTTAATTAACTCTATAATTTTATCATCCATTACTTTCTCTTAGAGTAGAAAAATTCATTGTACAAATCATATCTCTCTTGAATTGTCAAATGTACAATGTCTACTTCTTTTGACTCCATGAATTTAACAAATCCATCCCAATACCCACAAGTCGCCATCTCGGGGCATCCTCCCCTATATACGCAGTTTGGCACTAGCACATCAGACTCATAAGGATGTGTCTCATGCAACTTAGCCTTGAAGTCTTCACCTAACTTTCTTGCTTCTGGCGTAGCTTGTAAACAGAGTCTCTTTCTCCAAGCATCAATAAGATTCTGCATATTAGCATAACCATCAAACGTCACAAGCGCATCTTGTGGGGCTTTGTTTCTGTCATAATCCTGCTGTCTGTCATTTCTCTGAGTGGAGATAAACTTTTCAAACTTGTGTCGACTCCACTCTGTAGAAACCCAATACTTAATATTTTCCCAAGTCCAATCAAACTCAAGGAGACGAATAGGGGAATGTTCAGAAATTAACAACATCTTCTTAAAGTTTTCAGAAGGCTCTTTTTCTGTAAATCCCTTTCGTACAGTTGTTCTACAATGGTTTTTTACTCTCTTCCAATCATCGTTAATAAAGTTAAATCTAGTAATCATTTGAAATCCTTTCAATTTATTTATAGTGTCCCAAAAATGGGACATAGTGTTTTAACGTCCATAAAGGGGTCATAGAGCCATTTTAATATGTTAGCCTAACAATTTACCACCTATATGTTTAAAATCTCTATTTGCCCCCTTTACGCTCGTTTAAAGGCTATCCTAGAACGTTTTCTAGTTCCAACAAAATAACCACAATAATTGCAAGATATTCAATCATCTTTGCCATCATAAATTTATTTGCTAAATCTTCCGACTCTGATTTATGCGTTGAAATATCATCGGCAACTACAAGTAATAATATTACAATCCATAATATCAACATAAAAATACTCATAAGCGACTCCTTTCTATAAATGTTATAATATTATAACATATTTTATATTATTTGTCAAGGCTCATTTTGCCATAGACATAATAATTTGCTTCTGTTTCAGAATATCCAACCTTGAGCATTTCTTCGTGAATATTTTTTCTATACATCGCACTCTCTGGGAGTTCGTCTAAGATTCTTGCGTGTTCTATTTTATTGGCATTATCTCTGCCACAAGAAATAACTCTACATCCTAAAAATGGTACAATGTCTTTATAACATTTAATATTTAATTCTATCGGACAATGCTCAATATAAACATGAATATTGCTGTATTTGCCATCTTCCATAATGTCACGGACAGAATCATATAAATCGTGATAACCGCTAAACTTACTCATATTTTTTACACCCCGCTAAATCACACACATGAACAACATCCAAAATATGATATCCTTCGCCGAATATTTTTTTAGCTTTATTTATTGCCTTTTCCGTAGTCCAACCAAAAGGTCGCATATGATAATTTACGATGAAAGCATTATAAAGCATATCTTTGGCAAATATAGGCGTCTCCATGTACGCACAGAAAACCAAGTATGTATATGCTCCAACATTTTCGTGATGATAATAGTGAGAAACATTGTTCTCGTCAAGAGTTTCTGTAAACGCCTTACCTAAATCATGGAATAAAACCCCGTGTTCTATTCTGCTAAGTTTAAAACCATTTAGACGCATATCTTTTGAGAATATTTTAAAAAATTCTGATACCTTTTCGCAGTGGTCGCCAAGGGATAATTCGTGATGTGGATTATTCTGATTGAAACTCTTAATATCTTCCATGCACTGCTCAAAGATATTATTATCAATTCTAGCTAAATCTGTGAAAGTATGAATATTGATTCTATTAAATCCTTCTGCATAAAATGGGACTTCAAATTTTTTAATCTGCTTATCAATTACAGACTTACCAACAGAAAATTCTCTCGTCATGTCATCTGACACACAATTACCAACTGGTTTAAGAATCAAATCTCCAACAATCTCTGCATTGTTCTTTCTGCCAATCTGAATAATTGGGCGTCTAGATTTAAGTGTAATATTTGTCGCGTCTGCGACAACACAAATATCATCATTATTTTTTAATGCTTCGTCTATTCTTTTGTGAAAAATCTGAAATACTTCTGCGTTACGGCTCTGGTCTGCTCGATTGCTAAGTTCTGCTCTAATATCATCAGACGAAATAACTACAACGTGGCTTCGTTCATCTGCGATATTCTTAATATATGTGCTTTTACCACTAGCGCTTAGACCAATTAAAATTCTAAGTTCTTTCATAACAAAAAAATCCTTTCTCTCAAGATATTTATATTATATCATAAAGAGAAAGGATTGTCAATATTATAATCTAGAAATATTTTTCATTGGGACTAATTTATGTAATCCAGATGTTCTTTTTGAAAGAATGAGGGTTAAATCATCTTCATTAATCTCTTCTCCGTAAAGAAAAGCATCGATTGTAGCATAAGAAACGCCAAGATTATCTTCGTCAGATTTATTGCACAATCCGTCTGACGGAATCTTATGAACCAACTCATAAGGAAGTCCCATATAATCACCAAGAGCGACAATTTCTGTTACTGTATAATTTTCAAACAATGAATAGTCGCCACTAGCATCACCCCATTTTGTCGCGTAAGATACAGTATTTTCAGAAAGATTGCAAGTATTAATTACAAAATATGGAGTTGGCTGATTCTGAGCAACAGCGTAAAGTGTTGTCATTCTAAGTCTAGGTGCAATGTTAATTAAACACTGTTCTGTTTCCGCAGACACACTTTTTGCAATACTGTTATAAGCGTCAGCAATATTTACAACTTTAATATGGTCTTCTGCAAGCCCAACATGATTACAAATTTTGTAAGAGTCAGAAATATCTTTCTGTTCTCCATTTGGCATGAGCACTGCAATAACTCTATCCGTGGTTAGTGCCTCACATAATAAAGCAAGGGCAACACTAGAGTCTTTTCCACCAGAGACGCCAATTACTGCGCCTCTGCCTTCAAAACTATCTCTAATTTCTTCAATCATATGGTCATGTAAAGCCCCAATATCTTCAATTCTATCAATATCAGTAAGTAAATGAGTCTCAAACTTAATCATTATTCAATCTCCATTCAAGTGTTCTCTTTAAGTAATCTACATAATCTGGATTCTTGCACATACCCTTGCCTTCTGTGTCGCTAATCTTTGCTACATCATGTCCATTACACTTTGTAACTTTCATAACAATATTAAGAGGGTCAACATCTGTATCATTTGAAATGTATGTACCAATACCAAATGCAACATTGATTCTTCCGTTGAAGTGATAGAATAAAGCTGACGCTCTATCAAAATCAAGGCTGTCACTAAACAATAATGTCTTTGTCTTAGGGTCAATACCTAACTTCTCATAATGAGCAATAATCTTTTCACCCCATTCAATAGGGTCGCCTGAGTCATGTCTAACACCGCTGAATAAGGTTGCAAATGTAAGGTTGAAGTCTTTTAAGAATACATCTGTTGTTACTGTATCTGTGAGGGCAATACCATTTAATATACCATATTCCTTAATCCAAGCATCCATAGCATACCAATTTGAATATGCAGGATTATGCTTATTATTTCCTTGACCAACACACATAATATATTCGTGTGCCATTGTTCCTACGGGCTTGATGCCGAACTTCTTTGCAAGATATACGTTTGAAGTTCCTACGAAAGTTGAACTACACTTTTCGGTTGCTTCCATCAACTTCTTAATTGCGTATTCTTGAGCCTCTGCGGAAAGTCTTCTACGGAGTCCAAACTCAGAGAATGTCCCAAGATATAAACTCTGATTAGCTACTCTCTCAGCCTTTTCATCTGTTCTTCTTACGAAACTCTTAAACAATTCATCATAATCATAAGCCATTCTGAAATATACTTCATTCACAATTGCAAGTGTCGCAATCTCATACATCATTACATTGAGCCAAGTTCCATGAGTCTCAAGCGTGAGTCCATGTTCCCCGTCATGTGAGATATAAAAGTCTTCATATCTAGGATGCCAAAATCTAAGGAAGTCAACATAATCATCCTTAATCCACGTAATTGAACGAAGATAATTAAGTTCCTCTTCTGAAAATCTAAGTTCACAATAAGCCTTAATCTGCTCCTTGATTTCTTCTACTTCCTCTTCTGTAAAGTAAACATCCTTGTTTCTACACTTAAATGTCCATTCCGTTGTATAAGATGGGAACTGATGAAATACTACTGATTGCATTGCCATTTTATATAAATCTACTTCCAATAATGAATTAATAATTCTATGTAATTTCATTTTTTCTCCTTTTATTTATTCATATAATTTTCTTAAATTTCTTAATAGTTTTTTGTCTTTTAATGTTTCTTTTACTCCAAACATAACAAAACGTTCAAACATATAATCGACAAGACAACTTGTTTCTTCGTTAATCTTTAATGTTTTCTTTTTATTCAACCACCACTTGTATTCTTCTGTCATGTTGAAGTTTTTAATACCCCCATTATATGCGATTCCTGCTCCCACATAATCACAAATTAACTCAAGAGCATATTTCCAAGGCATTTTGTGGCAAGTAAAATTTGTGTCAAAATTGTCACACCAATATTCGCAGTGATGTGGATTACGTCCTTTATGGTGCTGCCATGCAAATGAGACTCCATTTTCTTCTTTACAAGCGTCAATAGGGGAGCGAACACCACTCCAATATTTTACAGACTCCCAAAATTCAGTTGGAGAAAATTTTGATATATCGTGAAGAATGCCTTGCTTGTATAATCCACAATAGAAACACAGCCGACCAACCCAATATTTATGAATAACCACTGTTTTTAAATGTCCAAAAATTTTATACATTAAACAACTCCCTAACGTCGATTTCTTCTCTGTCTAAACAACTTTCTTTCAAAAAGGTTGTTTCAAATTCGTATTCTACATATTCTGTAGCTAAATACTTTGCAAATACAAATCCATTTTCCACCAAATCAATTGCATCTTGTACTGAACACCAATGAGTCAAATCTTCTTTATTGCTACAACTTGAGAACCAATTCTTTCCATCTTTATGATAACGAGCGTCGTATCCCATTGGCAAATCTTTTGTTTTACAATTTTGTAGTTTTCCTATTCCCCAAACTAATTCACTATTTTCGTTATACCACAATCCGTTGTCTGGTGTAGTACTTTCTAATCTATAAAGCCACTTACTCATTCTTTTTCCTTTTCTAAATATTTTCTAAAATCATAATCCACCATGTTTTTATATGCTCCATAATTATTACGAATCATCGTTCCCGATATGTTGAGCATATGTCTTCCATAATACTTGAAATTATCATCTTCAAAGATTTCACTTAATTTTGTCACATAATCAAGTTCTCCCGTGTACCATGTAAACTGAACTTCATGTTCAAAGAGTCCATATTTTTCGAAATACATATTAAATAATTCGTCACTCCACTTAATCCATGAGCGATTATCAAATAGACCTGTTAGACCGATTTTATGGTCATCTACTTTGACAACGTGAATTGCGTCATCTTCATATTTCTCACACATCAGCTTATATCTATCGGAGAAAGGAATAAAATCCTTTCCCCTATCATTATCATAGCCACATACCGCAATAATAACTTTATCATTTTCTCTAAAAGCATCTTCGATTAATCTCTTATGTCCATCGTGCAATGGGATAAAGCAACCGAATACAATTCCTACTTTCTCCAAGGTTCTGCTCCTTCGTTGAGAATTTCTACTTGCACACCTTTCATTGCTTCAATCGCTACGTCATGGCGGTGTGGCGTAACACCCGCGCAACAAGACGCATCTACAACAATATGTGAGTTAGGACTTCCCATCTTACAAGCAATGGCATTTGAGATTACACAAACGTCCGTACAAAGACCGACAAGTTCAATTGTGTCGTAATTAACGCCTTTATAAGTTTCAATGAGAATTGACTGTGCAAGACCAATACTTCCAAATGTATCTTTGTCGAATACTGTAGGTTTGTTTCCCGCTACATCAAGAATACTTGATTCAATATTCCAACCTTCTGTGTTTTCAACACAATGGATAACTGGAAGATTCTTTCCTTCCTCTGTTTCCATATAGTCCTCGCCGTGTGTATCTACTGTATACACAATTTCATAACCTTCTTCTCTGCGAGTCTTAATCTTTTCTACTACATTGTTTACGATAGCCTTTGCTTCATCTGAGCCAAGTGACCCGTCAATAAAATCATTCTGCATATCGACTACTACTAATAATTTACTCATATATTTGTTTCCTTTCTTAATTGATTATGTAATAATTATATCATAAGATTTATTTGTTGTCAACTATTTTTATTTGTGATATTTAAGAATAAATTCTGCATCTACCGCCTTGTAGCTTAACTGAGGGTTCTTAATCGAACGGAAAACCAATCCTTCTCTAGGAAGTCCATCAATTTCAGAAGCACCCTTGGCAAGTTCCATAACTTCATCTACTGATGTTGGTAAAATTCGTTCTTCAAGAATAGGAACTGTTGGAATCCCATATGGTTCAAGAATTTCTTTTACTTCCTTATATGTAAATCTAACAGAATGATTAGAGTCAGCGAGGATAAATGCTCTAAAGTCTCTCTCTCCTTTAAGAGAATAATTTCTCTTCTGCACTCCATCGCCGAATGTTTCACCTTGTAAATAAACCCAATCACAATCATTTTTGGTAATATAATCAGTTAAGAAATCTTCAATGTTATATTTATCATACATTTCAAACCAATAATTTGTGTCGTAATAGGCAGATGTATCTCTCGTGAGAACTACATTTCTAGAACATACATAAAAGTGTAATTTTCCTCTTTTATCTCGTTCTACACCAAAAGATGAAGAACATCCATCAACTTTTTCAGAAACTTCAACAACGTCCTTACCATCTAAAACATATGGACAATTCTGAATACGCTCTTCGTCAGTCTTTGGGATAAACCAAGGATAATCTACTTTCTTTTTCTTCTTTACTCCAAACAAAGCAAATAGAATATTATTGCCAATTTTTGTTTTAGCAAATTTTCTAAATAACTTATATTTCATAAGTTTCTTATAAAATGGCTTAAAGTTTCTTTTATTTGGAGATTCCTTTCTCTTCTTGTCCATAGGGTCGTAATATGTTACATTAAGTTCTTTTGTTACAAAATCTCCAACCTTTTTGTCTTTAAGATTTGGAAAAGCGGAAAGAGGCATTAATAATCCTTGCGAAATTCTCGTTCCCTTACAATACTTTTGTGTCTTAACCTTGTAATTGTATCTCTGACAAAATGCAAACACTGGATTTGTTGAGTCAAGCAATGAATCAACTTCAAAATAAACACACTTATCTCCTTTTTCAATGTCAAGACCTACTACGCAATGCCATCCGTTTACTGTCGCCCATCTAATTCTATCATATCCATCAATAGGTTGAACGTCATCAACAGAAACCACGTATGCTAATTCCCTTTGCTTGTTTTCATTTAACATTTTTATTTTTCCTTTCTTATTAATTGATATGTTAATTATATTATAACCATTACTTGTTGCCAAGGTCTAATTCAACAATTTTATTAGTTTTAAATGTTTCTTTCAAATCAATAATTCTCTGATTGCTAGACCCACGGAAAGCAAGAGTTAAGTCTTTTAATTCATCTATATATGCTCCATCTACAAGAACGTCACATAGAGTTAGGCAGTTACGCCTATCAAAATCTTTAACATCTTCTTCAAATGTTTTACCGCTGTAAATCCAAATCTCTAGGTTTGGAAATTTGTCACGAATTTTGAGTAATAACCATGACAATTCTTTCGCTTGGTCTAATGGGTTTCCGCCTAGCAGACTTAATCGTTCTATATATGGTCTTCTTAAAATCTCAAATAGTTGCTCTGTTTCTTTGTCAGCCCAAGGCTCACCGCCATTAAAGTTCCATGTTGATTTATTGAAACAGTTTTTGCAACGGATTGAACACCCTTGTAAAAAAATCGAGCAACCAATACCTTTACCATTGGATATATCCATATCTCTAATCTGAGCATATCTCATTATCTTTCACCACCTTTACTAATTTATCGAATCGTTCTGTTGTAAATTGACGATTCCAAACATTCCAATAATTATTGTATTTAATCAACTCTCCATTATTGTATGGCTCTACCCTACCAATCACTTCATCTATCATTTCGTTTATTTTATTAAATATATATTCTTCCGCTTCTTTGCGACTAATATGTTTTGACTCCATGACTTCTTCTGCTATATTGTCTAATTCACACATACTACATAAATCTATTCTTAATGGATTTCCGTCTGTATCTACCATTTTGATTGGTTTATCTTCTAGATTAAACAATTTTCCACACTTACTACACTTCTTTTCCATGACTCCACTCCAAATTCAATTCTGTCAAATCAACCCAATATAGCTTGTCAAACTTATTTTCTTCAACGGCGAAATATCCATACTCAGAATTGCAGTCATAAAAACCGCCATCTGTTCTTCCCCAAAAAGCAAACTTATCAACTTCTGATAAATTATTTGAATATCCTAATATATGAAAAGACTCATAGCCTTCATACATTCCATCAATTTTGACTTTTTTAACTAGATATTCATGTTCTTCATTTGTTGGTTTTTCTTTGGAGTATTCTTTCCACATAATATCATTCCTTTCAAAAAAATAATAGAGTAATCTTATCGACTACTCTATTATTATATCATATGTTTATTAGATTGTCAAGGTAATTTATCTATTCCAATTTGTTAACTTCTTGCTGTGTTTATATCTCATTTCAACTTCTTGCTGTTTCCCAAGATTGAAGTTATGGTAATCTGTTGAAATATATCCCGTAACTCTACGGAGTCTCTGAATGTTTGTACTTCCACATTCGGGACAACTATCGTTCAAGTCATCAGTAAAGCCACAATTCATGCAAGTATCATTTGGGACATTTACAGCAAAGTATGGAATATCTTTATCCATTGCATAATTAACAATTGTTTCAAGTGCTTCTAAATTATTCTTTACACTAGACTCCAAGTCAACGTAAGTGATGCATCCAGCATTTGAATATTTAGCCAATTCGCTTTCAATGTCAATCTTTTCAAATGGGTTAATTTCTTTCCAGACGGGAACGTGGATAGAATTTGTGAAAAAATTATTCTCTGAAATATTAGGTATCTTGCCATATTTCTTTTGGAATTTCTTCATTGCTGTAAAACTTAAATTCTCGGCAGGGGTCAGGTATACGCCGAAATTAAGATAATACTCATATCCATCGGGGTCTTTATGCAATTCATGTTTAAACTCTTCGCATCTAGTATTAAATAATTTTTCTATTCTCTTAGCTAATTCAATGCCCTTATCGGATGTTTGGTCTTCTCCTACGAGAATCTGCAGTGTTTCAGCTAAACCAATCTGTCCGATAGCTAATGTGCCATGTTTTAGTGCACTTCTAATTCCTTCTTCTGGCACATATCCCCTCATTGTATTGTTACCATACATAAAAGTTGCACTCTTAGGGTCTTGAGAACAAATCCAATTATATCTTTCAATTAGTTGGTCTTTTGCATCGAAAATAGTTTTATCGAGAATACTCATAAAGTCTTCAATATTCTTGTTTCCAATTTCTCCTTTGGTCATCATTGCAAGAGTTGGAAGAATAATTGTGTTTGGAGCAATATTTCCTCTTCCGTCTTTCATCTGACCAAAGCCATTCATGTCATATCCGTTGTAAGTTCTACACGTATTTATCCATTGTCACCAATAGTACAGACTATATCTTCCGCATAAGCGGTCTTCCGTTTCGGTTTTCAGATACTTCGTTTCCTAAAATATCACTAGTGCCTATCTCTAGCCCTACTCGCATACACTCATCAGCGATAGTCGTTGCACGTTCCTATTTCTAGGCTTCGCACAGTTTCAACTCATAGAGTCCTAACTGTTAGCAAGGTATAAACCTCACACCCCTTGGCAGGGTTAAAAAGATTTTATATGGGCTAATTTACACTTACCCATAGTTGACATTTCAGCGTCAATACTACCATCGTTACCAAACTGATTTGTAGACCAATCTACATTAGCATAGTTTGGATATAAACGTCTAGCTGTACACTTTAATGCCAATTTATATAAATCGTAATTTGGGTCGCCCTCTTTACGATTAACGCCACGTTTCATTTTAAAAATTTGACAAGGGAAAATATATGTTGAGTGTAATTTTCCACCACCTTTAATTGTATTCTCAAGAATAGCCCTTGTAACTAATCTACCCTCTTCTAATGTACAAGTGCCGTAGTTGACACTGCTGAAAGGTCACTTTTGTTATCGTAAGAGCTTTTTATCTCTTACTTCCCGTCCTTTCGGACTTTTAACCATGTTAATTCATGGGGGGTCAGCATACATATTCATCTTATAATAATAAAATTATAAGAGCCGAACGCTCGTGGAGATATTATATTCTGTTTTTAAACAGTTTCAATCTCTATGCGTTACGATACCATATGCACTTTACTTCATATGGTTATCTCGGTGTTACCTAGATATTAAATTACTTTTCTATTTCAGCTAATATCTTATCGCATATTTCTTTTTTTCTTGTTAAATAAATGGTTGCGTCATCATATAACCAATGTAATATAAGGGATACATCATGTTTGTTACTATATTTAAAAGAATATAAATTTTCATTTTCTCTTTGAATCGCATTATAATCAAGATTTAATCCTAATGTATTTTGCATATATGTCATCATATCTTTTAAAAACTGATAATTTCCACTACACATTCTTACACTTTTATAATGATTATTTCTTACTCTTCCTTTAACAGTAACTGTATAATATCCTAAACTTCCATCGCCATCAATAAGTCCACGAACAAAATGTCGCATCATATTTTCGGGTATATTTTTAGGAAATTGTTGTGTTAGTGATGAATGTTCCGCACAACCATATTTCTTTAAATCTGCAACTATCTTTTTACTACATACAGTTGCCGTCATGCAGTCGCATCTTTTATCTCTCGTTAACTTTCTTGTACTGCCAGTACAATCAAGAAATTTTTGTAGAATATAGCTATCATATGACTTTAATTCAATTGCAACAAATTTAGTAGCACTTGTCGTAGAAATGCAACCATCTGCCATTATCAAACCAAGAAAATATGCCTTATCTTCTGTATTAATCGCATTAAAATAATTTTCATTAAAATCAGGAGAAAATAGTTGTGCTCTTGAATATGGTTTAACGTGATTTCTTTTGAGTATTTTAAAAATACTTGGATAACTAAGACCGCATAACTTTGCACATTCATCGTAAGTCCTAGGTCTTTGTTTATATGTCTGTACTACAAATCGTTCTGTTTCTTTTGTTATCTTTTTTCTTGTCATTTTCTTTTCTTCCTTTCCGTTCATTCTGAACAATGATATAAAATATGCGGTTTATTTACAGTTTCACCGATTTCGCTCGGTTTATTTTTTCACTACCTCACGATAGCGTCAGCCAACTTTTTAACTGATTTCCACTTCTGCTCTGTAAGGAATTTAGATTATGGAGAAGTCCCTCAACAGCTTGATATACTTCTCTCTTTGTCATGTCCATAGCATATTTATATGCCTCTTTATGCATATTTGCTTCTTCGTCATCAAAAGGTAATTCGCTTGGCATTGAATTAATATGGGCTTCGTCATCACATTTTTCAATATATCTTAACCCATCTTTCATGTGTTTGCTGAAAGATTTTCTTACATATGGAACCAAAGTCCAATCTAAGTGACTTGCTGAAACGCCCCCGAACTGAACCAAACTCTGACATTGCATAATAACTGCAATAAGCTGTAGTGCAGACGATACTGTCGTAGCTTCTCGAATTGTCTGTTGTCTTGTACTAAAACCGTTCTTTAGTAAGTCATCTATTGGAATTGTCAGACAATTATGAGAGCCAATTGCTACGCTGTTTAAATCATGTATGTAGCAAATATTATTATTATGCAAGTTTGCAAACTTCTTAGAAACAATGTTCTCTAAAGCGTATTTCTTAGCTAATTCACTTCCAGCTTCTCCCATTCTTCCACCAAAAGAATATTCATCCATGTTGGCATTATTATTCTGAACATTAGAAGCTGTCAGTTTTTCCCCAATAATTTTATTGAACTCACTACGTTTACTTCTTAACTCGTTTCTCTTCGCTCTATACTTAATATACTCCCTAGCAACATCTTTCTTCTTACAAGCCATAAGTCCGTTTTCAACTAAATCTTGAATATGTTCAACATCAAGCATCTTATCAGACTTATTATTTACATCTTCAATATAATCGGCGATGTTATTAGCTTTTGCAAGAGCATATTCTCTATCATGTTCGTCATTGATAGCCCCATCTGTGGTTTCAAATGCGTTCATAATAGCATTTACAATCTTTTCTCTGTCAAATTTCTTTTTTCTTCCGTCGCGTTTAATAATGTATTTCATTAATTTTACTCCTAACCAATTATTTAAATTATTTTAGATTATTATAAATAATTAATTAGGCTCTGCACGAATAGGCATAAACCAACATCACCTCGCTTTTAATGTTTATATTATAACACATAAACCATCAAAAGTCAAGTGTTAGTTATCCATTCGGCAACATAAACAGATATTTGCCATATTTATCAATAAGCAAATCATTTAATTCTTCTAACTTATCATCTGAGAAGTCTTTGTTGTCTGCTTCCAATCTTCTATTCCATTCGTTTAAATCAAAAGAGCCACGATTCTTCGCTCTTTCTAAGCGAACATCGTCTGGCGCGAATACATAAAATACTTCAACATCAACGCTAGGCGCATATGAATTAACAATATCAATCGCTCCTTGAACATCTACAATACCTGCATAATCTTCCGTTGTCGCATTTGGCTTTCTAAGAGTTGCATATTTCCATACGCCGAATTCTGTATCATATTCTCTGTGTTCTACAAATGCGTTTCTTTCTAACATACTGTCGAATACTTCATCTGAGACAAAATGATAATCAACTCCGTTTTCTTCTCTGACTCTAGGCGGTCTAGTAGTAACAGAAACCATAGGTTTAACATTAGGCTTATTTTTTAGCATCTGTTCTAACATATAATTCTTGCCACTTCCGCTCTTGCCAATAAATAAATAAATCATAATTAAGTCCTTTCTTTTTATTTGTAAACCAACTTAGTTTACAAATAAAATTATATCACTATAACTTCTTTTTGTCAAGAGCAATCAGAGAAGTTGTTAGCTTCCTTTTGTTATCATATGGTATATTTTTTAATTCACCTCGTGTCGACTTCATAATCTTGTTTCTATTACCATTGTTCGATTCAATCTTTGAAGCTTCGTATGTTTTGTAATAAGCATATTTGTCTTGAAGATAATATTCAATAGACTTAACATCCAAGATTAACATAAAGGCTTGATAGTGAGATTTCTGCCCTATTTTTCTATTTACTTCTTTTATAATTTTTTCTTTTAGATGCTTGTCTTTTATATTTACATACAAATTCTCTCCCGCAATCTCTCTAGCTAAATCATTTCTCAATTGCAAGATTTCAGAAGTAGTGTTTTTATCTGAAAATGTTACATTATTGTTTTCACCTATCAGCTTATAGCATTGAGTTTTTATTAAGATTCCTTTTTTCTCCATATCTTTAAGGATTGAATTTATTGTAACCTTGTTTAAGTTATAAACTTCATCTCTATAATTATTAATGTCTTCAATTGGAACTTTAAGACTATCAGCGTACAGTTGTTTTGCTTCTTTTGTATACGTCAATTCAGAAAAGTTACGATTAATTAAACCTAACTTTTCGTGAATTTCTAATTGGGTCAAACCTAAAAATGTTTTACCCTCTTTAATAAATAAGTCACAAATCATTGGTTCGATAATTCTCTTTAAGTCTGCTCGCTTTGTAGATGGTTTTGCAACATCTAGAGTCTTTGGTTCTACTGTATATTTATTCTTATTAGGAACTTTCTCGATGTTAAACTCTTTTCTCCATCTTTTAAACTGTTTATCTCTTGCACTACTTTTGCTTGGTTCTTCTTCAAACATTTCGCATAAATCTCTATAGGTATATTCTCCCATAATTTGTCCTTTCTAAAGCGTTTTTGATTTTATTATAACACAAAAATCTTATTATATCAACCACAAGATGTAGTATTTTGCAATCTATATATTGTAGTTTTGGTTGTAAAAAATACTAAAAACTACCCCCAAAACTACCCCCTTTTGTACCCTTACCGGACATTAACTTTTTGGAACCGTTTCCAATGCAGTAAAATCAAGGGTTTGAGGCACGTTACACGACGTAAAATGGGTTGCTTCGTCCTATTATAATAATATATATATTATAACAACTTCGTGTGTCATAATATAAAGAGGGACACATTCCCTCTCTCTTTTTCACTCTGTTCAAAATTCACTCTCCTTTGGTGGGGGCTTTGCCAACCCCCTACACCCCCAAGGCAATCTCGTCGCCCTACGGGCTGACTGCGATTAGATTGGTTCGCTGTCGCTCACGCCTTTAGTCACGATAAACTCCACAAAAAACCCCCCACAATTCTTTAATAATATATAATAATAATATATAAATATAATAATAATATAATATAATATTAATATACGAAAAGTGGGGGTTTCGTAGAGAACACATATTTCATAGGGCATCAAGAACGTCCGAAGGACGCGAGGGTGAATTGGAGCGAAGCGACAAGAGGGGCGAGAAGCCCCTTAATATATAATAATATTATTAAGTTATAAGTTTTATATTATATTATATTATTATTATATTATACTTGTTATTAATATCAATATATGTTATAATATATTAAGTGTTTATTAAAAACACGCAAAGGCTTGACAAAATAATGATTTTATGATATAATTATACCATAATCAAAGTTGAGCAATCAACTAAAAAACGATGAAAGGAGTTATATAAATAATATGACTAGCAATAAGAGACTTAGATACGAGGCAGAAAAGGAATGTAAATCAATTGATTACACTTATGACTATGATATTAATGAATTTATTTTAGAGCCAGTGTATCATTATGGTTTATATGAAGACCTCGAAGAACTAGAAAAAGAAACTGAATAGGAGTTATAATGAGCGAATACGGAATTAAGATTAAAAACATCGAAGGTGCTTCGCTTTACGAGAATAACATAGGTGTTCGTAATCATTTTGATTATAAAGATGCAATGTTAACAAATAGTTTATTCCATGATTTTCTTAAAGCAAATGGATTAAATGTTTATAAAGGGAAATCAACAAGAGATATTATTTGCATTGAGTTTAATTTTGGCACAAGAAGTTACGAAGAAGAAATTAAACACATTGAAAAAATGATTGAGAAGACAAAAAGAGATACGTCTCTAACAGAAGAGAACAGAGAACAAAAGTTATTATTTTTTGACGAACTAAAGAAAGAAGCAGATAGAAATAAAGATAAATATAAAAAAATAACAAAAGAAGAATTAAGAGAAGAATTATATACAAACGGAGTAAACGTTAAATATATAACAAGAGATAAAAAAGGAAACGTCAAAAAGGAAGAAGTGTTACACTACAAAATGCTTTATCGCTCAACTGGAAAAGCGAAGAAAGGTTCGTGTATGTTTATTATAGACGAACTGTATGATAAAGCTGTAGATTTCTTGAGAATGGGAATTAAACTTCCAAAAGAACAAGCGAAGATTGTAGAAATTAGCGCATATAGTCCATTAGTGTCTAGTACAATAGTTGGTAAAATTCATATTGAGCCAGAGAATATATTAATCTTGAAAGATGTTGATTCGTTTTGTAGAAAAGATGTTGTGTCTGTCGAACTAGACGAAAATAAACATTGCATTGCTAAAAGACTCAAAGATTATGAATTGACTAGCGTATTGTTTGACGGACAAGCATTAATTGATTATTCTGTGTTCCCATCTTGGGGTAACGGATATGTGCTATTGCGCCATCACTTCTTTAAGTGTGCAAGTTTTAAAACAGACATTCAGGGATTTTTTAAGGATTATTATGGCGACAAATATGAGACAGCGACAATCACTGATATGTTTGGAGTAAAACATTATGTGAAAGATATTAAGTTGATTACAACTGATAACGCTTGTAAGTGGATTAAGTTCTCAATACCATATGAGTATTGGTGTCAGAAAGTCCACGAGAACAATTCAATGTTTGGTGTAGTTAAGACAGCACATAAGAGTAAATTAGGTGATGTACAGCAAATGTCTTATCAAATGGTTAATTCATTAAATTTGGGTTCGATGGATAAAGTTGTAAAAGACACGATGGATTACATAATGCTTTTAAAGAAAGATGACGATGTATTTTTAGATTATCTAGAAATGAACAAAAACTTTTCAAATGATTTTGAAGTTTTGATTGCTTTGGTCGAACAAAATAGAGAATTCATAAGAAGTGAATATTTTAGAAGTCGAAGATATAAAATCATCGAAAATTACATAAAGAACTTTAGACAAGGTAAAATTATTCAGAATGCTGATAATCTTGTTATTGTTGGAAACCCATATGGAATGTTGATGTATGCTGTTGGTTTAAACCCCGAAGAAGACCCAACATTGAATGTTGAAGAAGGGTTAGCTATACAGTGTTATACTAAGAGATTTAATGGCGAGGAATATCTTGCGGAGTTCCGTTCTCCATTTAACGGACTCAATAATATGGGATATTTACATAATGTTCGCCATCCATTGATGGAGAAATACTTTGATTTTGGAGAAATGATTATTGCTGTTAATATGATTAAAAGCGATTTTCAAGATAGAAATAACGGGAGCGATATGGACTTTTTAAGAAAATGGGTCAGCGTACAGAAATGTGCGTAAAAAATATTCGGTGAATTGCGGGAAAGCTAAGTAGAATTAAATAAAGATACATAATTGAAAGGTGGTGAAAGAGTGGAAAATAAGTATTACGTTTATGAAAGATTTAGAAAGGATAATGATACGTGTTTTTACGTTGGAAGAGGACACGGAAATAGATATAAAGATTTTCATAGAAATAAATTGCATGACGAAATTGCAACAAAATATGGATATTATACAAAAATATACAAAGATAGTTTAACTTCCGAAGAATCTTGCGAACTTGAAAAGGAACGAATTAAATACTATGTATCTGAATTAAATTATGGTATAGACATATTCGGATATAACGATAACTTAGACAATAATGTATTTTTAACAAATCGTAGTTTTGGTGGAGAAGATGGATATTTTAAAAGTGGAAAATTAAATCCTCAATATGGGATAACTCCAAAACAAAGAATGGGAAGCAATTATGACGAGTGGTTAAAAAAGCGTTCTATTTTAAGTTCTGGTAAAAATAATCCTAATTACGGAAATGATACGTTGAAGAAAAAATTACAACAACATCCTGAATTAAAGAAATTGTATTATTCGAGAAAGGGTTCTCAAAATGGCAGAGCGCGTTCTGTTGAAATGTATGATAAAGATTGGAATTTTATTTCAAAGTTTGATACAATTGGAGAATGTTGTGAATATATAAAAGAAAAGTATAATGTCAAATCAAAAATTGCCAGCATGAGAAGCAATTTAAGTATCTCCGCAAGAGAAAATAAAACATATTTAGGTTTTTATTTTAAATTTATTTAATTCTATATGCTAATCCGCAACCAAGCCCATGAATAACCATAAAAGTAATGGGAAGGCTCAACGACTAACGGGTGACTAGGTTAAAGAATAATCCCGACACGAGTGCCGAACACCTAAACGTAAAATCGTAGGTGAAGAGATAGTCTGAACTTATAGAAAACTATAAGAAATAGAGGATAAAGAGCCTCTATGATAACAAATTGCAGATATGATTTACACTACAAATCAACCACAAATTGTAGATAGAGCGAAGCAATGCGTTGAACAATATCATACTATTGTGAATAACATTCCAAAATCAAATAAAGTATATAACAATACGCCATTAGATTTTGCCAATATGGATAATAATTTAGCAAAAGCACAGTTAGCTATTGGTTCATCAAGTAATTTGGCACAGATTTGTTTAACCTATATGTACAACTTTGATGACCAGATGTATGAGGATTACTTGTGTATCTTGAGTGTGCTGGCACAGGTTGCTATCGACAACTGCAAACGTCAGTTCGATGTTGACTTAACAAACGAAATCAATTACATAAAGAGAATGATGAATGTAACAGAAAATGGTTATCCTTTATTTTGGCTTTTGTTGCATCCAAACTTCAATAGAGCAAATATAGATAAGACGCTGAATTGTCCTATGAATTATTTATATTCGTTGGAAATACCAGTAGTCCGAAATTCAGAATCTACATTACCAATGAGCGACTTCTTTATAAAACATACAGTAGAGAAAAAAGACAAGTTAAAAAATAGAAAAGTAGAAGAAATAATTGATAAATATTCTCTTGGTTTATTGGAATATAATATGTCTAACGAAAAAGACACGAAAGACGAATATTTACTATTGCGTTCTGACTTTGATGATATGATTGAAGAAATTTCTCGTATTTATATTTCAACTACGTATATTTCTTTATTTTCTTGGCTTATTGATAGAGCGTTTCTTATTACTCCAAGAGTGCGAGCAAACAAGAAAGATATTAGTAAGATTAATAAGAATAAATCGTTATTAATGAAGACGCTATACTCCGTCAACAAGAAGAATTTATTGGAATGTTTTAAAAAGGACAGCGACGAAAATGAGTAATTATAAAAAGAACAAAAATTTCAAAAATGTGATATGTATGACAAATAAAATATATACAGTTGAAGACATTAAATATATAAAGCCGTATGGCTTTATATATTTAACAGTCAATAAAATAAACAAAAAGATGTACATAGGGAAAAAAGTTGCGTATAGTTGTGAGAGTAGCCGGTATTGTTGGGAAAATTATTTAGGAAGTGGTATAATTCTAAAACAAGCAATTGAAAAATATGGAGAAAATTCGTTTGATAGATACATAATAGATATAGCCAACTCTTCGAATGAATTATCTGAAAAAGAAATAGCTTGGATAAAAAAGACAAAAGCAGATAAAATGCCATTCTTTTATAATATATCGTCTGGTGGGGACGGTCGAAAAGATTTATATACAAAATCTCCAGTGTATTGTATAACCAATAAAACGTTTTATTCTACAATTAATATAGCATCTAAAGAAACTAGTGATGCTCCAGATTTAATAAAATGCAGATGCAGACAAATAAATAACAAAGAACGGATAAAAGACATAATCATCAATGAGAATAAACCGAAATTTAGAAAAGGCAGTGATAATGAATATTGTTATTTAGATATGGCGAGATATTTTATTTTTAAAGATTTTAAAAAATATAATAATGCAAAAATGTGTTTAGATTTAAAAAACAATATTCTATATAATTCTGTATTAGATGCCACAAAAACAAACAATATACATAAAAGCAATATTTTAACAATAAAAAAATACAGAAAAGTAAAATACCTAAATAAAACATATAATCATATGATTATAAAATTAAAAGACTATTTAAAAGAGAATGAATATTTTAGATTAACAGAGGATATTGTTTTGAAGTGAAAAACCCTAATCGATTTTAACCTTTCGAAAATGTTGATTTTATAGGATTTTTTTAATATTCTTGTTCACTTTTATGTAGAGAAGAGATAGGGAGAAAAAGTAGCTACAACCTCTCCCTACCGACGAAACACAGAGTTTGTGGAATAGTCGGCTCGCTTGTTACCCAGATGCGAGTAAGAATAATAAGGGGATATATCTTTTAATATCTATGTGGGCGTCCTAACTGCTCAAGGGCGTCCGCATATTTTTTATGTTTTAACTTTGAGCAGAGACAGAAAATAAAAAGGAGCAGATAATGAGCAGAAAAAGAGAAGATGAATTAAGACTTTCTGATGGCGACATCTATAAAGCAATTGAAAAGATGTTGAAGCAAGAAGGTTATACTAAAGACCCAAAGAAGTCAGAATATTTAACAAAAGAAGATGTAAAAGCAGTATTTGATGTTTTTGCCAGAATTGTATTGCGTGGTGTAAAGAATAATCTAATTGTTAGCTTGCCGAATCTTGGATTATTCAGCAAGAAGCATAGAAAAGGTTGGAAAGGTAGAACTTTAAAAGTCCATTCTGTGCCATTTACAAAGAGCGAACAGATTGAGAAAAAGATTGAGACAAAGCCAGATTATAGTGTAATCGACTTTAAGGTTAAACCTAAACTACAGACAGCCTTTATCGAAAGTACGAGAGAAGGATAATAATTATGCCAAAAAAATACTTGACAAACGAGGAATTATTAGGTATAATTGAGGCAAAGACAGGGTATAAAAAGAGTACCATACAAAACGTATTAGATGCTTTTACAACTCTTATGGTTGCAGAATTGCAGACACAAGGAAAAATAAGAATCCGTGACTTAGGCGATTTTACATCTGTCATCAAAGGTGGAGAAGAAGAACTTATAACAAATGCCTTTGGCAATATCGAAAAGATGTATGTTGCTAGAAAAGAATTTGTTGAGTTTGAGCCTTCAAAAACATTGATTGATAAATTGAATGGAAATCGTATCGTCGGTATGTCTAGAGAAGACTTAGAAGAATATACGATGAAAGTTCGAGAAGAAAGTATGCGCGCCAAAGATACAACAGAGACGTATGAGGATTATGTTGGAGAACTTCTTGGTGATGAAGGCGATTTAGACGCTATGCTTTTAAAGACGGCAAGTCAGAGAAAGAACTTTAACGCATGGTTCGCAAGTCAAAGAAACGGAGAAGAATACGTTCCAGTTAAAGCGGGACGTATGCACAATAAGCACAAGATTAAGTGCTTAACAAATGGTATTACATATGAGAGTGTTCAAAGGATGGCTAAAGACCTAGGAATTGACGCAGGAAAAATATATCGAAAGATTTGGGCGCATAAAAACTATGTTGATGGCTACCAGTTTGAATTATTAGATTAATGAGCAGAAAGTGAGCGGAAAAATATGAAGAATAAGTATGAACGTTCCGTTGTTGTAGATGCAGTCGGAACACTTGATAGAGATGAAAATGGAAAGTTAATGTTATTTGTAGAAGGTAAGGATGTATCTGAGACAGTAGACGTTGCTGATTTACTTGAAGAACTTGTTGGTTCTGAGGTTCAGATTAAGTCTGTTAGTTCAGTAGGTGCTTAATATGATTAGACGAGAAGATGAAAATTATCTATCGTATGTTAGAAGAGTAACAGACGCTTGTGCCAACAAGTCTATTTCATATACAGAATGGGGAGATTATATTCTTGGTGTTGATAACACATATTCAAGTGATAATCTTCGCAAGGCGTTTTATGTTGTTTGTAAAATGTTAAAGGGATTCACTGATGATTGTTTGAGTGACGATGATGCAGTAAAAGAGATTGAGTTGCTTAGAGATGAATTGTACAAGGAGCGTTGCAAGTTACAAGATGCAAACAGAGAAAAGCGAAACAATCTTAGAATTGAAGCAAGATTTGAAAATATTCTTGAAGTATTAAGTGGCGTAATTCCAGAAATTGAAATCAATGATTACAAACCTATAAGCGAGAATACAGAGAGAAAAACAGCAATATTACAGTTATCTGATTGGCATTGTGGCGCATTAATTGATAATCAGTTTAATTATTACGATGTCGACACTATGGTTGAACGAGCAACAATTATTAGAGATAAAGCAATTACTCATTGCAAAACACATAATGTAACAGATTTGATTGTTGAAATCAATGGAGACATGGTAGACGGCGCAATTCATGTGTCTACAAGAGTGGCACAAGAGGAAAGTGTTATTGAACAGTGTATGACTGTAGTTGATGTTTTAGCTAAATTAATTAATTCTATGAAGCCGTATTTTAATTCAATTAAGGTTGTTACAACCCTTGGAAATCATGGAAGATTAACACCTAATAAATCTGACAGTACAACAAGAGAAAATTTTGAAATGATTATTCCTTGGGGATTAAGAAAAGAATTAAAAGATGTGATAGTCATTGATTCAAAAGGATTAGATTTTGTACAATACAAAGTTGACGATAAGACAATTGTGTTAGCACATGGACAGAATGATAAATTAGCAAAGTCTGTTGATGACTATGCTAAAATGTATAAGGAAATCCCATCAGAAGTTCATTTAGGACATACGCATTCGTATAAAGATATTAACGACTGTGATTGCATTGTTACTGTAAATGGCTGTTTAGATGGTTCAGATGATTATGCTTTATCTATTAGGAAGGTCACTAAGCCTAGTCAGAATTTAATCGTATATGATGGAGATAGATGTATTTATAATTTAATTGCAGAATAATAACTATTGACAACTAGAAACTTATATGTTATAATATATATGTAGTTGACAAAGAGTGATTTTAATATAATGACATGATTTTTTTGTTTAATCCTCCTTTCTTAAAGAATAGATGCTTTGGTTGGGTTCTCTCACTCTTCCCAACGAGCATCAATTATCTGAGTGTAAGTGTGTAAAATGAGAAAAAGTAAAGAAATAATAGGTTTAAAGTTTGGTAGATTAACAATAATCAAGGAGTTGGAACCACAATATTTAGAATCGGGACTTAAGAAGAGAATGGTTTTGTGTAAGTGTGATTGTGGCAACGAAACTGTTGTTAATTATTATGAATTATCTCGAAATAATAAATCTACAAAAAGTTGCGGTTGTTTATCGAAAGAAATTGCAAGTAAAAATATTACAAAATACAATAAAAGCAATAAACGTAAAATATACGATTATAAAAAAGAGAAAAAATTAGATGAAGAAATTTTAAAGCAAAGAAAAATACGCAGAAGAATTTTAAATATTAGAAAATGTATGATTCGCAGATGTTATAATGAACTCGATGATTCATATAAATATTATGGAGCAAAAGGTATAATTGTTTGCGATGAATGGTTAAAAAATAAAGATTCGTTTGTAAAATGGAGTTTAGATAATGGCTATGGTGAAAAATTATCTATAGATAGAATAGATAGGAATAAGCCGTATTGTCCAGAAAATTGTAGATGGGTTACGCTGAAAGAACAAATGAATAATACTTCTAGGAATATTTTAATTTCAAATAAAGATGGTGAAATTAAAACATTAGCTGAGTGGTGCGATTATTATAATATAAAATATAATATTTTATATAAAAGAGCTAAAAGAAAAAAATGGGAACTTATAGAAGATTTATTGTAATTTTGTCGTTTCATTTATGTTTATCAAAATATTGAAGCTAGTTTCTTATTAGCAGTCTTCCTGCCACTCAGACTTGTATAGTATAATTTAGACTAGGTTGAGCAAGGGTACGTCCCCTCAACCATTTGCCTTTGTAGCACAATTGGTAGTGCGCTTGATTTGTAATCAAGGTGTTTAGGGTTCAAATCCCTACAGAGGCTCTTGCGGGCGAGTGAAACGGAATATCACACTAGTTTCATAGGCTAGTAATAGTCGGTTCGACTCCGACGCTCCGCAACTATCTCAATGAAATTAATTATGGTATGCTTAATTAACGGAGAGATTAAATTTAGTTTGTTGTTATCTAAGCATACAACAAAACAACGTCTATATGGTATGAATAAAAGGCGGTGTGCGACAACACCGTAACTATTGAGAGATATCCCGTAATTGGTAGCGGTGCTGACTGTAAATCAGTTGCCTATTGGCTCTGTGGGTTCAAGTCCCACCCTCTCAATTTCATCTGTTGCTAAACAGAAATAAACACCTATAAGGGGAAGATGCCATGAGCAAAAAACGTGATGGGGTTGTTATATCATTTGTTGATAGTATGTCGGCAGAGGATGTAACTGGTAGTATGGTGTACATAAAGACTCCTAATCATAATATATTATTAGATTGTGGAGCACATCAGACTAATTCAAAACTTAAAGACTTTCTTATAAACAGAAGAAGATTTAAGGAATTCAAGGCTAAAGATATTGATTTAGTATTCATTAGAGAAAATCATGCAGACCATAATTGTCTTATTCCAAAACTGATTAAGTTTGGTGGAAGACCGAGAATTATAGTTCCAAAGAATATGAGTAATCTAATGCGTATTATGTTGACTGATTCGGCTAATATAAACGAAAGAGATACTGAATTAATTAATCATCAGCAAGATACAGAGTATGAACCGATTTATACAATTGAAGACGTATCAACAACAATGGGGCTTGTAGAAGAAAGCGAGATTAACAAACGAATAAAGATTGATGATGAAATTAGCTACGAGTTAATACCTAACGCGCATTTGTTCGCAAGCGCATCTCTTATGCTTTATATCACTGTTAATAACGTCACTAAGACACTTTTATATACGGGGGATATAGGTAATACCCTACCTAAGTTAAATCCGTTTGTGGGCGAATTTAAGCCTATAGAAAAGGCAAATGTGGTTATTACAGAGGCGACATATGGAGCGAAAGAGAATTTACACATTGGTTATAAAGAGCGTGAATACGATTTACAGAAAATCAAGACAATTGTAGACCACACAATTAATGACATGAGAGGTAAAGTTTTAATCCCTAGTTTTGCTCAAAGTAGAGCACAACAGATTGCTCTTTATCTTTATAAATTATACAAAGACGAAGATATTAATTTCAATGTGTATATTGACTCGCCTTTAAGCATTCAAGTGTTTAAAGAATATCAAAATGTACTAGAAGGCGAAGAATTAAAAGAATTTAATGAACTTATGAGTTGGTCGCACTTAAAGTTTGTTAAAGAAGCAGAATTGTCTCAAGCGTTGTGTGATTCTGTAGAACCTTCGGTTATAATTGCTAGTTCTGGTTTTATGACTCAAGGAAGAGTTAGGCATCACGCAAAGAGAATGATAACAAATCCATTGAATTCTATTATTTTTATGGGTTATAGTTCAGAAGGCTCTCTTGCTTCACAAATAAAAAACAATAAAATTCGTAAAGTTGAAATAGACCAAAAAGAATATGTTGTTAGATGTAGTGTATATAGCTTAAAAAGTTTTAGCGGACATATTATGTGCGACCAGTTGTTGGATTATATAGGAAATATGGTTGCTGATAGAGTTATTATACATCACGCAAATAAAGAATCGAAAGAAAATTTCGCGAGGTTATTAAAAGCACGATATGAGGAAAATTTGAAGACTACAAAGGTATCGTGTAGTAATTCCTCAATGAGAATTTCAATGTAACAATGGTGTAGTCGACACCTTAAAAATCTGAAATATGGGTCGCGTAAAATCGGGACAGTTGGCGGACAACAGAAAAATCCGATATATTTTCTAGATATAGATACTAGAGGTTGGCAGACAACGGAAAAATCGACTATCCTACTTAAATGAATCACACAAGGATTTAAGAGACGTAATCATACGTCTCTTTTTGATTACAAAGAAATGAGGGATTGATATGGTTACAGTTGAAAAAATGGGCGGTGTAAACGGCGAAAATTCAGCTATTTTCTATGGAAAATCAGAAGACACAAAGCCTACACTTGCCAACAGTGGAACAGAAATCCCAAATGGCAGTGCTTTCTTGGAAATTGATACAAGAAAAGTATACTTTTATGACCCTACTCAAGACGAATGGCTTGATAAGAATGACTAGGGGGAATAAAACATGAGCGGATTTTCACCTATCACTTATGTTCTTTCACAAGATTACACTGATGAATCTATAAAAGGTACTAGCGGTGTTCTTGCGGGAAAGAACTGTACAATTGAATCGTCCACATATGAAGACGGAGTGAATACTATTGTCTTTAAGTGGACAGCCGACGATGGAACGACTAGAAAGACAACTATTCAAATCAAAGATGGTTTATCCGTTGCTGATTATAGTATCATAGCAAGAGTAGAACAACTTCCTACAGATTTAACAGAAGAAAATCGTGCGATGATTTATGTAGAAGAGGAAGATGCTTTTTATTTATGGAACGGCTATAATTGGAGTAGTGTTTTAGAAGAAACTGCACCTATTAGCAACGAAGACATTGATGCGCTATTTTAAGTTTTAAGGGGAGATTAAAACAATGCAGAAACAATATTTGGATTACACTGGTCTTGCACATTTAATTACTAAACTAGACGAAAGATTTGCACCCATTAAAGCATTTGTATACAGAGGAAGTATTGCAGACGTTGCTAGTTTGCCAACTGTAGCAAATGTAGCAAATGGTTCTGTCTATAATATTATTGCAGAAGGAACAACCACAGCCGACTTTGTAGAAGGAGCGGGAAAGAAACTTCAAGCGGGAGAAAATGTAGTAGCTGTAAATGTTGGAACAGATGCAGACCCAACAATGAAATGGGATATTCTTGGTGGTGTATTTGATTTTTCTGATAGATTACAATTTGGTACATCTATGCCACAGACAGACTTGTACAACGAAAGAACATTCTTATATCTTGGAGAAACAACATATACATATGACGAAGTAACTCTTGAAGGTTCTGAGAATCCAAAGGCTCTCGGTCTTTATGAGTTAGACAACGAAGTATATGTTCTTACGCAAGACGAAACAGTAGTTAGTGGTAAGACTTATTACGAAAAGAACGAACAGTATGTTCAGGGTGTTATTTATAAGTATAACATAACAACAAGCACATGGGTCGCACAGAATTCTGGTGATAATTTTATCGCCATTTCTAATGCAGAAATTGACGCGCTTTTCGCATAAGGAGTTTTAAATGGCTACACTTAAATTTTTAGATTATAGTGGATTGAGTAGAACAGTATCAATCTTACTACAAAAAATTGGATTAAAAGCTAATAGTGCTGATTTGGCGACAGTCGCTACATCGGGTAAATACTCAGATTTAAGTGGTAAGCCTAGTATTGACACAACGTTGAGTACATCTAGCACAAATGCCGTCCAAAATAAAGTTGTTACAAATGCCTTAAACAGCAAACAACATACATTAACGGCAGGAACTAGAATTACAATTACAAACAATACTATTTCAGCCACAAGCGAAATTGACGACACTGCAAGCACAAGTTCTACGACAAAAACGTGGTCTGTGAGTAAAATTGCAGAAGCAATTTCGGCAATAAGTAGCTTAGATATTTTGATTGTTCAAACACTTCCAACAGAAGATATAAGTACA
>JAEIGA010001372.1_pt1 | contig 37923 bp, 35 predicted proteins | sample 9270691 | NCBI WGS metagenome assembly JAEIGA01 (sample SAMN17057246, study PRJNA624740) | gut metagenome | biome: biome; isolation source: fecal sample | host: Bos grunniens | place: China: Xizang | collected 2019
GATTTCTGCAAGAGATACCCATACAACAAAACCATCTTACCCTCACCGAGTCGAGGACCCTTCTTCAAATATTTCCTCATTGCGGGCAAAGGGTCTTCAACAAGCCATTGTTTTGTTTCCTCAACGATTCGAGGTAACAACGAGTCTGTAACCCATTGGCGCATCTTACATGTAGACGGGAATGATGGGTCTATATCAATTTCAGATGTTCTTAAAGTATGTTTATATTCTGGGGCAACAAAACCATTCAGAAGGAGCCAACCAACAAGTTCAAGATGCGCAGTCCGTAAATGCTTATATGAGACTCCTTTCACCACCGCCTGATTATATCTCATCCTATCACTATGAGATTCTCGCAAAGACGCATATACGTCATCCTGATATCCATTATAATCCATCCTCCACAGAATCATCCTAGTAAGCTCATCAACGGAATATATACTACGAGAGTGATAAGATTGACTACTATATGGACGAATATAATATTTTACGAAATCATAGTCATGAACCCCGCTCTTTGAAATCTCTTTAGAATCTTTGATATGCCAAACCACATCTTTTGCCACTAAAAGAAAATCATCCTTAACCTCTATCTGGCACACCGTTTTTGCATAGTCAAAGAGACTTTCCGCATAATCTAACAACACGGCATGACTCGTTGGTTTACTATTCAAATCAGCTGCAACTATCTGAACAGCCGATAAGACATCTTCCTTATTATTGAGTCCGACAACAGCACCATGAATAATGACATAAACAGCCTCTCTAATATATGGATCAGAAAATTGAAGACACTCCGACAAAAGTTCTTTTATATTTTGAAAACTGCCACGTGCATAACCAACAATTAAGCAAAGAACATCATGACGTATTTTCAAGTCAAAACAACCGGAAAGAACAACTGCGGAAAATATCGAATCATTAACAAATATGCCGACTTTTAAATTTTTCTTAATACACGCGATAGACGAATTCAATAACCCGTAGCCTAAAAATCTTTCATGGAAATATAGATCAAACTCTTCTCTTGTAAATTGTTTAAAAGCGGGAAGGAGCAAAGATATACCACTTACAGAATTATGATCAAGCATTTTTTCTGCAGCAATTTTTGCTACCGTTTTCTTGACAACATCATTAAGTGGGCATGCCAATCTGATTCTCAAAGCATGTTGCTCAGCATCACTTGCTTTCATTATTTCTAACCCTTCTAGAATTTTCGCAAATGCCGCATCACTGCGTACGAGTTCAAACAATGATAGATTTTCTCGTTCGCGAACTATTACTATTAATGTCCGGATTATATCCTCTGCTAAAGTATGCAACTCATCTTTTGAGCCAAATAACCTTGCAAAGACTGTATCAGTATTCAATAACGCTGAGAGTTCCGCTGCATTCTTGGTTTCTGATACAAGATACTTAGCTATGTGATAGCCAGCCAGCAAATCATACGTAAACTGGACTTCACCGCCAATAACACTAAACGCTTCAACCTGGAAACATAGTCCTTCGTCTAATAGTTTCTCCGATAAGTCTTTAAAAATCGGATAAAAGTCCTCAAAATAATCAACAGCTCGCGTATTACGTTCCCATAGGATTTTTCCCAATTTCAGTAAACCCTTACTGATATTATATTGAAGAGTCCTATCTACAGCTCCATTATTAATGGAAAGTTTTGCTACTAGATTTTCAGAATAAAGTTTCATACTTTCCACTAAGGTATGCCCATTTATAACAAATCCCTTCCTACCCCTATTGGTTTCACAGAATATCTTAAGGAGTAAAGGGTTGCTAAACACTGTACTATCTGCTATGGATTCCTCGCTAATATCATACTTCCTAAAATATTTATGGATTGTCTCATGCAGATTCTGAGACTCAATCCCTGACAACAATGATGCGTTATCGACTTTATCATAGCTTTGTTGACCATATATCTTCTGTATATATTCGGTTTTCTCTCTGCAGGTTGTAACCAATAGTAAATGATCACTATTCTCTATACATTTAATGATAAGAGGCAATTCATCAGCCCATACCTGTTCGTTAGGGAAACACTCATTTAGGCCATCTATAATTATTAGTAAACGTTCAGTGGGATAATTAGATGCCAACAAATCAAGTGCGCCAATCAGTTCCTCAAAAGACACAGACATCCCATCCAGACCCAAAACGCGCTTGAAGACGTCTTGCGGACAGCTACAATTCCGGAATCGGCTTCCCGTCAACAGTATTACCGGATTGTTATTCTTAATCTGTCTGCTTGCTAAAGAACATGCAAAATGAGTTTTCCCATAACCAGCTTGCGCAAATACCGGGAAATATCGAGCTTCCCTTAGTTTTAGAATATGTTCAATCGAAACTTCTTTATAACTATGAAAACCAAATATGAAATCCTTTAGTTCTATAATGTCTTGTAAGTAGTAATTCAACACTTCCTTCTCCAACAATTCCCGAATTGCCGCTTGAACCTTTGTAGCGCACTTATCAAATTGAACTCTTCCAGAAACCAAACATTGGATACCATCTTTATACATTTCGTCCACGCCTTCCTTTTCAGAAAGCCGCACTATCTGATGAGCTATGTTTAACACACACTTTTCATAATCAAAAAAAGCCGACTTAAACGCTTCACTATATTCAGACAGATCGTCATAACGTTCACCATCCTCTCCAAACCAGCGCGATTCATAATGTTCTAATCTCTCGCGCAGAATTTCAATTTTATCTTTCAGTGTTACTAAAGCTACTTCCCTATCGATTATACTCAACATTTGATTTTCAAAGGCTGTCGACGTGTGAAGATCAATATCGAATTTACGATTCAGACTTTCTAGTGTGGCCTTAGTAAGATTATCCAACAAATCTTTACTGATAGTTTTCTTGCCAAAATAGTATGACCATAGGCCTTGGTATTTAATGCTATCAGACCCTATTATCGATAACTCAAAAATAGACTTGTGCCAATGCGTGAAATTAGTATGCTCAGATTCAGACTGTAAATCTCTCCTTAAAGATGAATATGCGTCTTCTTTGAATTGACCTGGCGTACAGATTATCCAGAGGGCCAAATCAGGTACTCTTTCCATGGTTTTGATAAACCCTTTCTTCAAGTCTGCACGACGATCCGCAGTAAGAGAGGAGTTTTCCATATCATTATGATTAACCCAAAACTTTGCCTGCCAACCTATCACATCGCCTACCTTGTATTTTATCCCATCGTATTCCCATGGTTGAGTCAATTCCAAATAGAATTCCGATCCCGCCGCATTATATGGATATGTCATCTGGCCATATCCTTTTAACATTATGGACGCATAATGAAAGCAAAAACGCTCAAAAGAAATTTCTTTTGAGCTCATGTTTTGTTTGAGTTGATTCCAATCTATTTGCGCATTCATTTGTAACAAGTTGTTATATGAGGGTAATAAGGACATGCACCACGACATAAGTGCCTCACAGAACAATCTGTAGCACATCGGTTGGTCTGTTTATCCCTATATTGCTGAAATTTATTCAACCAAATATCATAAAAATCATACTCGTCTAAAGAATATGCATCTTTACCATTTGAGAAAGAGCAAGGAGATACTTCTTTCTTCTCGTTAACATAAACAGAAAAGAATCCTCCCTCGCAAAAATCCACATAATTACTCAATGTTTGGTCTTGACTTAGAATCATCGGAACAAAACATGCATCAAAACCGATCTTACACATAGTCTGCGGATGCTTAATGCAATGCAGGAACTCTGACAACTCTTTTCCAGCCACGAGCACATCATTTGCAGAGCCACGTCCCGCTGGTTTATATGTCAAGAAAATTACCGCATTAATAGTATCCAACAGGTAGTCATACTTTCCTCGGACTATATCAATGGCCTGTTCAACTGAGCGTCGTGACAAAATATAGTGAAGATTTACCTTTATACGCTGACTGGCACGAAGTATATCTTTCAATCTAATGATTTCCTCTACATCTGATATGGATATCGCCAAAGCTCCAACTTTTCCTCTTATATCATCCAGAAGAGACTCCGTCAAAAGTGCCCCGTTTGTTGTAAAGTTAGGAACAATCCCGCGTTTTACAGTCTCATTGATTATTTCCATAAAATCTGGATGTTCCAAGGGTTCTCCTCCACCTAGGGCAACTTGAAAAACGTTCCCGTATTCTGGGGAATTCATGCTATCCAAGACATCACAATAGTCCTTGAGGGGCATTAATGCACCATCACCAGTACTTTGCCTATAACAAAAGCCACATCCTTTATGGCAGCGATTGCTAATGGATATATCTGCTAACTCTGGAACAGGAGCAAATAATGGGTCATTATCAAATGTCTTGCCCCAACGAAATGTTGTTCCTGTCTTACAATCCGCTAAAAAATGATAATCCCCTATTGTTCGCGATAACATATTAATACTGCTCTACTTGCACGGCAGAGAAACCTTGTACCAGCGTTCCCATATTGGCACCCAATAAATATTGTCCACGCAGATAGTCAAACAGTTCCTTCTCCGTCATTGTGCTCACATCTGTGTTCATCCCATGTTCCTCCAAGTCTTCCCTAGACATAGCATCACCATTATCGTCCGAAAACTCCATCAAATAAGTATACACCTCATGTCCCTGCAAGTAGGACAAAGTTCCATTTTCCAACATGAACTCACGAAGTTTCTCAGAAATTACATAGAATTCCTTGTCCTTATCAAAATATGCATCACGACGTAAAAAACAGTCTACTATTTTTAAATCCATCAGTATGATAAAACTGACAGAGCTACTATTAGTAACAAAGTCTGTACGTATTTTCATATATCTCAATCGTTAAATTGCAAAATTCCTTGTATCCTTTGTTCTTCATATTGAATCAATGTTTTGTTAACTTGAGCTAAATTCTCTTTTGCTGAATAAGTCTAGTAAGAAAGGACTATAGAATAAAACTATTACTTATCACTATGATGAGAGACCACATCATCGTTCATTTGTTGATGTTCATGGAGCTGAAAACGTTTTAGCAATTCATGCAGCTGCTTATAGGTATCAATCCAGTTATAATTAGTTAAGTTATTTACATAATCGTTAATCCAATCATAATGCGAAATGGTGTTGCCACGAAGATTAAGATATTTCTCAGATGCAAATAAGTCTTTATATTCTGCAAAACTATCCCACAAGTTTTTTAATTCATTATATCTGAGTATCTGTAATTTAGCAACTTCCTTGATTGTTTTACTACTAACCTTAAAATTAGTATTTACCTTTGCATATTCCAAAAAGCGCTGACTATCATACATGAGGATATCACACCCTGTATTAGTTACAAACTCCTTAATCAGTTCCTTGCGAGGAGAGTGTTTTCCGTCGACCTTTTCCCACCAATCCGATTTATGATCATCAGTAATAAAGATTACAGACGTCTTCTTCTCCTTACAGTAATGAATAACCTGCTTCCAGACTATAAGATCACCATAAATAGACCTTTTGTCTTGTCCCTTTTTATTTTTCTCATCACAATATCCGGGAGGGACCTTATTCGAGTACCTCCTCTCCCCTTCCTTATACAAATCCTCCAACATGTCATCAGTAAAGTCAGATCCAGTACGGCCATCAAACAATCGCGTAAGCGCATCCAGGACCGGATCATTATTTAATAAATCAGGATGCTCTGCCATCTGATTGATTAAAGATCTTTTAATTGAATCTGCAGAGCGCTGAACTTTTTTCTTAAGAGCCTTGAAATCGATATATGGATGACGGGAATACCTGGAAGCCACAGTCTCAATAGCCTTCACTAATTGTTCTGACAATTCATCGCTAACTTCCTTATAAGCAGCAGAGTGCTTCCTAATAATCTCCGTCCTCCTTCTATGGAACTCCAAACCGACCTGATAAGGTATCCACAAACGATCATTATACGCCTCTATTATCTTTAGAAACTCATCACGCGCATCATCAGTATATCTATATAAATTTAAAAGAACATTTGTATCAAATACAATAAGAGAATTCTCCCATATATCTTTTATCTGATCTTCAGCTAAATCGTAGTATTCAACAAATTGCTTTCTCATAAATGTTATGTTTCATATTGTATGCTTCCCCTTTTTGTACCCCTCCCTGTTAGTCTGACAGATCTGAATTAGACAAAAATCATTAGATTTGCATCTATGAAACGAAAAGTACACACAGAAAGTGAGATGGGGAAGGGGAAGCTTACAAACTCATTTTCCCCAAAGTTACCGTCACCACAGGGTCATATGCGCTCCCTTCGTCTCGAAAATCGCGCTGCCATCCTTCGTGTCTAGTACTGCCTCATCGAGACCTATATGGTCGGCCACTCCCTTCGCACTTCAAATTTAACAAATTTCATCAAACGCCAACAAATAACAAGGATTAAACACACAAAAAACGCGAGCAAAGCCCGCGTTTTAAACTACCTTATCTCCATCACATCCCCCGCCCCAGCGGCCTCATACGCCCCATTCTTGAACTCCACAATCACTGTACCGCTCTCCAGCGCCTCGAGCCTGTGCCACTGGCCCATCTCCACCTGCATCGCAGGAATCTCACCGCCAGCCGCCAAAAGAACCGACCCCGCCTCACGCCCCTGGTCATCATAAAGATACTGCACCGCCCTGCCGCGCAGCACAACCACCGTCTCAGACGTCTTCCGATGCCTGTGGATCGGCACCACCGACCCCGGCTCAATCGCATTCAGCATCCTCTGCGACGAATCCTCAGCAGAATCACGCAGGTCAAGGTTCATACGAAGACGCGGCGAGGCTTTCGCCTGAGCGCTCAAATTATCGAGAAGTTCAGAATCTATCTTCATAATAATGAAATCATGACCGTATTCCAATCATCAAGAACTAACAGCCCCGACTATTTCACGATATCCTCAAAAACTGCGGCGATGCCGACTTTGAACATATTAAACGCCTGACGTAAGGACTGAAGAGGGAAAAGGGAAAACTCACTTATGAATATTGCCAGGTGGCATTTAAGAGAAATCCACTTCTCATACAAATAATTATCGCTGCGCCTCCTTGAATACCCTGTAGACTGACCAAGGTTACCCTGAAGCATGATAACCTTCAATAAACGCCTTGCCTTAAAGGAATAAGAGACGTCATACAGCGGAAACTCCTCCTGAGGAAGTCCCAAATAATCCACCAAGACACATCCAAACGTCTTCCATGGCACAAGCAGGTCCATCCCTGAGACTATATTATTTATATATTCACTGCTGATGACATCATGATGCTTATGCAGGAACATCATCCAGTCGCAAAGCTGGCGTAATCCGACTCCTTCTGCCCTGAAATGGTGCCACAGATGGTTGAAAATATAAAAGGCGTTGAAATTATCTGATGGCGTATTCACCAATACTCCGCTGAAGTCCAATGGATGCAAATCAGAACTCAAACCCTCATCCGCATAAGCCTGGTATATCTTATCCTGCCACTCGAATGGCTGGACATCAGAATAACGATGAATCTCAACCGGGAGCGCTCCAATAGTGACATGAAAGTGCTTGCTCAGATTTATCTCGCTCTTAGGATCTATGTGGTCGGCTAACGGCATTAACAGGTCATAGACTTTGCCTGCGTTTTCATCACCGACATATAAATCTATATCGCCGCATTGCCTCAATTCCGGAACCGGGTAGCATCTGGCCAGACCCTGCCCCTTAAGCAGCACGGAATGCACTCCATGATTGTCAAGTTCCGAAACAATCTGTATTAACGTATTGTTCAGGCGCGAGTGAGAAGAATAATTTCTTATCGCGAAATCTTTGAGTCTTCTACAAAATGCCTGAGGAACCTTTTTACTAAGTACAGGACCCTGAAAAACCTCATCCGCGACCAAGGCCAAGACCGCATGAGCCTTTGCCTTAGCGAAAAGCTGATCCCATTCATTAAAATCTGAAGGTACAGTTATTTCCGTTCCCCAAAGTGAAGATTTCAGTATTGAAAACAATACCGATTCGCACGGCTTCATATTTACTTTACAATCGCCTCCTTAATACACTCAACGATATACTTAACGTCCTCGTCAGTCACAGCAGGACCTGCAGGCAAGCAGAAACCTACCTTAAATATCTCCTCAGAAACTCCATTTACATAAGCTACTGCATCAGCATAGACCGGCTGCTTGTGCATTGGTTTCCAGACAGGACGGCACTCGACCTTCTTCTCGAGCATGAACACACGCAGGGCCTCGACATTATCATTAGGCTGACAGTCTGTCACTGCTGTGTCTACAGCCTTGATAACACCCGCAGCGCCACCAACAGCCGAAGTAATCACAGCCTTATACGCATTCTCCTGACCGACAATCCTCACAGAAGGATCCAAAGTAGCGGCGCAAAGCCAGAAGTTAGAATCATAACGAGGATCCGCAGGCTGGTCATGCAAAGTCACGCCAGGAATATCAGCCAACAGCTCACGATAAAGCTGCTGAACATGCTTATGGTGGGCAATATGATCATCAAGCACAGTCATCTGGCCACGGCCGATACCGGCGCAGACATTCGACATTCGGTAGTTGTATCCGATAGCAGTATGCTCATAGTAAGGGTATGCATCACGTGCCTGAGTAGCATACCACATGATCTCATTTGCATCCTCCGGAGTACGGCAAATCAAAGCGCCACCACCTGAGGTAGTAATCATCTTATTACCATTGAACGAAAGCACACCAAAGCGACCAAACGTACCCAGCACCTGACCATTGAAACGCGAGCCCATACCCTCTGCCGCATCCTCAATCACAGGAATGCCATACTTGTCAGCAATCGCCATGATCTTCTCGCAGTCATAAGGCATACCATAAAGCGCAACTGGAATAATAGCCTTAGGATACTGTCCTGTAGCCTCCTTACGCTCGATTATAGCCTTCTCGAGCAACTCAGGGTCCATATTCCAAGTATCACGCTCAGAGTCGATGAACACAGGCTTAGCGCCAAGATACGTAATCGGATGCGACGAAGCACAGAAGGTAAAGCTCTGCACCAGCACCTCATCACCAGCCTTCACACCACAAGCGATCAAAGCAAGATGCACTGCTGCAGTACCCGCCGACAGGCACACGACCTTACGGTCTTTCCATTCTGTCATTTCGAGCGAGGCCGAAGGCTGAGCCGAGAAATCTCTCCTATTAACAAAACTAGCCAAATCAGCCTCAAAAGCATTCACATTCGGTCCCATTGGCACAACCCAATTGGTATCGAATGCCTCTTTTACATATTTCTGCTCCATACCCGCCTCGCTCATGTGCGCTAGGCACAGGTAGATCATTTTTCTTTCTGACATATCTTATTTTGCAGTATTGATTTAACTTCTATACAACGGGAAGAATTTACTTTCGCTATTGAAATCTGGATCTCGCTCTGTACGTTCAGCAACCAAAGCATCATATTTTTCCTGATCAAAAACCATCTTGGCTATAGAAAACTGGTAATCGCTCTCACGGTTGAAAGCAGCCTTGAACTTATAGAGATTATCTTCTCCTGAACCTACCCCTCCACCTAAGTGCAAAGTCTTATATCCATGCTCACATCCCCATAGTGCTGCCTTATAAAGCAACAGGTTTGACGGTGCCAAATTACGATATTCCAGAACCGAACCGCTCAGATGGTAGTGCATCTGTTTGTTGGCAAAAAGCATAATACTCATGGCTATGATTTTGCCCTCATATGTCGCATAGAACATCTCGTAATGACCGTCAAGGTCTTTGTGAATAGACTCATAGAACTCGTCACCAAAGTAGTAGTATGCTTCGGCATGGTCTTTATCCATAGTTGCATTGTAAATCTGCACAAAGTCCTTGAACAAAGCCATATCTGCAGCATGATGAATCTCTATACCGTTCTTCTCTGCCTTACGGATCATATTGCGATTCTTCGGCACAATGTTCTGCCAGATCACCTCTGGAGAATCTAAATGAAAAGCCACAGTTTTTCCCAAGTCAATCACATCGCTCACCGCCTTCATTGGAGCAGCATTCGCCAGCACTGGATGGTAACGGACAAAGTTGCACACTATACCTTCCGCCTTCATCGTCTGCACATATGCATCCCAGAATTCCTTAAGGTTTTCCTCTGAAATCTCCCCCTCAAAGAGTACACCACCATATCCGTAAGGAGTAATGCTATCGTACCAGCCCTCTACAGCTGTATTTCGCTTCATATATACATAGATAGCACGAAGACCTCCTCTGTCATAATAAAATAACTGAGGTTCCCCATCTCCATGTATCTGGAAGGCCTTTACGTAGCCGCTCATATAGTAGATATCATGCTCAGAGAATGAACTCACTACCTTATCCCATTCTAGTGATTGGGTAATGTCGAATATCTGTATCAAAGCTCAATAACTTTTTGAATGATTAATTTTAATTCTCGGATATCCTCTTCAGAATATCTTGCGTCACAATGAATTGAGAGTATATTGTTAGACATCATAAAGACATCTCCATCAGTTGGAGATGGGATGCACCATAATATAGCCGGATATACATTGTTTTCTATCAATGCTTGTCGTACCTTATCTCTTTTATCATGCGAGTCAAAAACAAGCACCAAAGAGAAAGGGTAACACTGAGAACTTTCTGGCCTCAAAACCTTCACATCTTGATAATGTATATCGCTTAACAACCGCCAGTTATCCAATTTCTTTTGATACCATGTACCAATATCAAAAGACAATAGATATTCCTGACTTCTGTCATCTAAAGCACATACATCACAAGTGTCGAAAAACGCCTCAGTATCTACATAACCGGAACGAAAAGCAGACTTCTCTACATGATCTCCGGCAAGGTAACGAGCTTTCAGTGCCATAGCGTCCCATCTAACAGATGCTATTTGTTCATTTATTTCAAAAGATTCAGGAACTTTAGGTAATGTTAACCCCTTAGGTGACCATAAGATTCCCCCTTCTGGCACGGGTAATGTTTTTCTTAATGAAGCAATACACCAATCGGCAGTACTTTTGCTTGCCCAATCTCCTATCAAATCATGCGTATGATCTTCTACTACAGCAGCCACTGATAATTCCACTGAAGTTCTATAAGAACGAAGGCCAAAGTAATTAACCCTTAAAACGGCATCCGTAGGGCGAAAATACCCCTTCTTTTGTATTGCTTCAAGAGTTGCACGGTCCTCTTTATAAGCAGGAATATCCGCATAGAATACGACATCTATTCCTGCCTCCTTCAAGGATGCTATAACATCGTGACAAAAGTATTCAGGAACCCAGAGCCTCTGCCAGTCTTGAGATTTATATAAATGTATCAATGCCTGTCTTCCATCCGCAAAATATAGAGCTGATGGAATATAGTCACTGAGTCTCTTACCTACACTGTTATAATTATCAATATAATGAAAATCAGACCCGAATTCTTGCATCAGCCTAAGTTTACAGTTACTAAATCTGGAAGTTGTTCTCTTACGGAATTCAGTTCAGCCAGACTATCAAACTTGAAATCTATAATAGCTACTATATCAGCCGCATTTGTACATTCGTGAACTTCTTCTCCCTTATTGACAATGTCATGAACGCCAATAACCTTAGCCTGTAGTTCCTCTGGAATATTTATTCCCTTATAAATGCCATTCGACTTGCTATACAAACTATAATGAATAACATTATTATAATTATGTGATGTAGAAATCACCTCATTCCAATAATCAAAATCGCCAACTGATGATTTCACAAGAAGTTTGTCATAATCTATTCCTGTAGCTTCCTTGAGGAAAAACGGTAAATTATTACCACCTTGTCTTACATTAATTTCTATTACAAATAACTCTCCATTTGCATTAAAGTATGCTTCTACATTATATTGACCGAATGTTATGCCCCCCTCTCTTAAGGTTTTTCCTACGACCTCCTTAAAAGTTTCCTGTTGTTCGATAGAGAACATACTTGGCATAGAATATACCATAGGAATCATCGGTGCCCAACCGGCTCTTAATGTACTATAGATTCCATTCCACAAAATTTCGCCATTACAAACAAATATATCTGCCTCAATAGTTGTATTAGACGGCATCTTAACATATTCTTCAATCACAACTTTTTTGTTTCTCGTATGAAACATACAAGAATTAAAAGCCTGTTTAAATTCAAATAGGTTTTGTTTATTTATTTTAAGACTTCCTCGACTACCTGAACATTCTCCAGGCTTTACAAATATCGGATATTCAATATCAGCAATTGCCTTAAGAGCAGATTCCCATGAATCAACTTCGATATGTTTTGGAGAGTATACACCTATTTTCTTTTGGAGCGCTCTAAATTCGCTTTTTGAAATAAAAGTCTGGATGCTTTTTAATGGATTACCTATTAAACCTAATTTCTCTCCCACCTCAGTTACGCATAACATAGAAGGTTCTGAATTTGAGATGATTCCATCCACTTTCTCCTCCTTAGCAACCTCATATACAGCATCAACATCTCTTGTGCTAACACTATATAGCTTATCTGCATATTTTGCTCCTGGACAATTTTCTCCGGCATAATCGCAAACAATGAGATAATAACCCTCAGCCTTTGCAGCCGTGATTAATGGCATCTGTCCTTGACCGCCACCTACAATAAGTATCTTTTTCATAACTGCTTTCTTAATTGAACACGCTCTAATTCGTAACCCTCATTTTCATACAAACGAATTGCACCTTTATTTGAGGCTTCGGTATGTATATACAGGGCTTTATATCCTAATTCTAAAGCCGTATTTTCTACTGCCTGTAATAATTTATGGCCAATACCCTTGCCTCTGAAGTTTTCGTCAACCCTTATTTCACTGACATAAACTCTTTCTTCATCTCTATATTTATGCTCATAAGCCCACACGTAACCGATTAAAGACTTATCGGAATAATATCCATAAACAATCGCTTGGTCATTAGAAACATGCTCTATTAGAGAATCTATTTTTGCCATCGCATCATCCATTGTGAAATTCTCAATGTACGAACACGAATCGATATTTTTTTTGTAGAATTCAGCCAATTTAGATTGAGATTCAATGCAATCCTCAACTGTCATTCTACGTAATTGCTCATTACTACTCATGACACTCTCTTTCTGATTTTAAAATTGCCTCGATTTTTGCTTCAAAACCCAAATCATCAATATCTTTCATATCTGTCGCACCCTCACCTATATCGCTTCTTTTCAATACGTTGACAATAGTCATCCAAATTATTTTGATATCCAATAATAAGGATACATTATCAACATACCAGACATCATATTCAAACTTCTTGCTCAATTTACAGTGATTGCGTCCGTTTACTTGAGCCCATCCCGTTATACCTGGCCTTACTTCCATTCTCCTGGCTTGAAATTCATTGAAAATCATAGGGTAGTATTTTGTCAACGGCCTAGGACCAATCAAAGACATATCGCCTTTCAGCACATTGATCAACTGTGGCAGCTCATCAATCGATAATGAACGGACAAAACGACCGACCTTTGTCAAACGCTGTGCATCAGGAAGAAGAACACCATTCTCATCCTTCTCGTCTGTCATCGTCTTGAACTTTATAACCCTAAAAATCTTGCCATCCTTTCCTGGACGCTCTTGAGTAAAGAATGCTCCAGCTCCCTTATTAGCTATGGTTAGCCAGATATAAATCACAAGCAGGAACGGCCATATAATCAGCATCGCTGTAAAGACGATACAGAAGTCTATTAGACGCTTAAAGAAATTTTTGTACATGGTTCTTTCGTTTTACAAATTCAGGTTTTCCAACAGTTGTAATATTTTATGATATGTCGTTCTGCGATCAAAACGTTCAACACCCAACTTCCGAGCATTTTGTCCCATCTCCGCACAAAGAGTTGGATTATTTAATAATTTAATAATGGCATCCGCAACGTCATCAGCATTGCCACATTGGCAATTAATACCACACTGCCAATCATCAATTAATTTTCTATATTCAATATTCTCTTGAGTATTAATTACCGGCAAACCACTTAGTGCATAATCACCTACCTTATTAGTTATGCTCTGGGCGGCACCAGGACGAAGACAATTGATAACTGCATCACAAGAACACATTTTTCCTACCATTTCCTCATAAGGCAAAGCACCTGTAAATTCTGCATTTATATTAGCATTCTTGGCGTGCTGCATATACTCATCCAATAAAGGGCCACCTCCCATTGCAACAAATTTCACCTTCTTGGATAGATCCCTTTCGTTAACAAGTTTGATAGCATCGATAGCAAGTTTAATGTCATAACTATACCCCATTGTACCAATATATGCTATCCAAAACTCATCAGATGGTTTATCTACTCTAAATGTTAGTCTTGCCGAATCGAATTTTTCGCCATCATTCCCAAGAAAAACAGTTAAACCTTCCTTTGTCTTCTTATTAACACTCAGACCTCTATCGCGATATGTATCACTGCAGCCTATAATATAATCAGCTGCTTTATATGCTGCATCAGCAACCCACTCCATTGGGAGAAAAGCCTGCTGCAATACAGGATTCTTGATAGCCACCTTGAATGCCTCAGGCCATAAATCCTGCACATCAACCACAAACTTTACTCCATTGCGATTACACCATTTGCCTACAAGACGTGCTGCAGAAAATGTAGGTAGGGATGAATAAACCAGATCTGGTTTACGCTCAAGCCGCCTAACATACCTCTCTACATTAAGTCCCCACACATAATGACTCCACAAGCGCTGTGGAGAAACATTCCCTGGATAACCTGGTTCATGCAAATAAGTGAGAATAAAAGGATACTTATTATCCATCACTTCGCGATGTCTCTTTGAACCATGCTCAAAATCAGAAACGATTACTTCAACCTCATGACCACGTTGGTGCAACAACATCGCCAGATTAATGAATCGTCCCATCAATCCACCATCTAGTTTGTGGGGAAAGTTTGCTAAAAATATTATATACATATTGGTGATTTACTACTTTAGTTTATTTTAGTAGTTTTTCAATTTCTGCAAAGTACTCCTCATTAATATTCAGACAAGACTTTTGATCTATTTTCATACAGGCCTGCAGTTTATCTTGAAAAGAACCATTATCTAGAGAAGATAAGAATTCATATATCGCGTTTTCGTCCAGTGCATCAATAGCATACCCAACATTTAAATTCTTAACTTTATCACCTAAGAAAACACCCTCAGAAACGATGATCGGGCAACGGAAATATATCGCCTCATATAACTTATTCGGTTCGGCATACTTAACATTCTCATCATATGCAGCATAAGTAGCCAAACTCAAATCTATCTTATCATATATGCCAGGAAGATCTGATGGATTAGAAAAACGACCATGATAGTATATGTTATCATAATCCAAAAGGCCCTCTACTTTAGATCCATAACTATCATTTTTAACAAAATAACCAAATATATGGACCTCGACCTTTTGTCTTAATCTTTCCGCACATACCTTTATAAACTTATATACGGATTCATATCTTACCGCACCCACAAATCCAACACGTATAACATCGGGCAAATCATATGGAACCTTGTTATATTTCGGGCAATCAACATTTAGTTTATTTGGAATTAAACAAATCTTATCTTTATTAATGTCGCCATAATAATCTACAAATCCTTGAGACGTTAAAATAGTTTTAACAGACGCATTAATGGCTGCCTTATTTTGATAACGCAGAACTTTGCCAACGAATCCCTTAATTCCTAATTCAGTCAAATCACATACTTCATACAAATAAGGATTCTTTATGAAGATTCTCGCAAATAGTGCAATATCTAAACTACTATAGAAACATATATCATCCTTACCTATAAGATTAGAAACTTTCCTTAAAGCCTTTATATAGGCGGGAACTCTAGAAAAATAATTAGCACTTTCTATCTCTGCAAGCACATGGGGAGTGTATGGTGTATCCTTCATCAAAGGTTCATTTCGTCTTTTAAACCCATACACTTCCACTTCATATCCATGTTCAATAAATTCTATAACCCTTTTAGAAAAGTGATTATCACATAAGGAGCTAAGGATAAATATAATCTTCATAATAAATTCTTACTTTAACGCATCCGCAATTCTTCCACAAGCCAAACCGTCACCATAAGGATTAACTGCCTGAGACATCTTTGCATATGCCTCAGCGTCCTCAAGGAGCGTGCTCACCTCATTCACAATCTTATCATAGTCAGTACCCACGAGGTGGACTGTGCCGCTCTCTAACGCCTCCGGACGCTCGGTAGTATCACGCATCACCAGAACCGGCTTGCCAAGACCTGGAGCCTCCTCCTGGATTCCGCCTGAGTCTGTTAGAACAATTGTTGCCTTAGACATCAGATGTACGAACTCAAGGTACTGGAGAGGTTCAATGAAGAAGAAATTAGGACGGGTAAGGTCTTCACCGAACACCTCGTGGATAGGCTTGCGCACGTTAGGATTGAGGTGCATAGGGTAAACAAAATCAACTTCAGGATATTTCTCAGAAAGATCCTTCATCGCTGTCACCATACGGATGAAGCCATCACCGAAGTTCTCACGTCTGTGGCCAGTAATAAGAACGAGCTTCTTACCATCTGCCAGACGGTTCACGTCATATCCGGCATTGAGAAGAACAGCATCCTGCTCCTTAGCGATTGCCGCATCGTTCTTCAGCTTGTTAACGACATAGTGAAGAGCATCGATGACAGTATTTCCGGTAACGTAAATCTTACCCATTGCCTTCTCCTCTATCAGGTTCTTCTCTGACAGTGGTGTAGGAGCGAAGTTATAGGTGGCGATACGGCCGGTCACCTGACGGTTCATCTCCTCTGGCCATGGACTATAGATATTGTGCGTACGAAGACCTGCCTCAACATGACCGACTGGAATCTGCGCATAGAACGCGGCAAGAGCAGCTGCAGTCGACGTAGTGGTATCACCGTGCACAAGCACCACGTCTGGACGGCACTCCTTGAACACGTCACGCATTCCGTTGAGGATGCGTACTGTAACGTCAGTCAGGTCCTGTCCCTGCTTCATGATGTTAAGGTCAATATCAGGAGTTACATCAAAAATCTTGAGCACCTGATCAAGCATCTCTCTGTGCTGTCCTGTAACACATACGATAGTCTCAAACTCACCTGCTCGCTTCTGAAACTCCTTCACAAGAGGGCACATTTTAATTGCTTCTGGTCTCGTGCCGAAGACTAGCATTATTTTTTTCATATACAATTATTATTAATCAAGTGTTGTATTTCTTTACTTAAAAAAGATGTGTATAACTTTGCTCCTTTATCATTTAAGTGAGAGATATCATAAAAATACTGGGCATTTTGAGTTATGCCTTCACAATATTTATGATTAAGCACTGGTATATCGAACCTCTCACACAACTGCAGTCCTTCATTATATTGATCCAAATTCGCTCTATCTCTATAATCGGGAGTCAATACACATATTACAGGTATTTTTCTAAGTTTTATATCTGCAAATAGCATTTCCAGATAAGCCATCTTAGGGCAATCTATTTGATATTCTGCAGTCTTTTGCTCAGAATCATTTTCATAAGGTTTAAAAACATCATACAGTGGTTCGTAGCCTTGTAACCCAACATTTTTCTTACCAAGCCAATAATATACAAGTTGGGCACAATACGAATTAAACTTCATGAAATTTGAATTTAACATGAATCCATCTGCCCTTTCCATCAAGTTTGCGTATAGTTCAGTAACACTTTCGTCCTTTCCATAATAAGGTTTTAGAGTATTCAAATATTTTGAATACTCATCTGATTTCACATAATCAAAGGACGGAGTCAGAGTGTATATTATTAATTGAGGCGTGTGATTCTTTATAAACATATTATATCTAGCCCAAGCTACTAATGCACCATTCCCTGCCTCTCCTGCATTATAGCAACTTAACCCCAAAGAATCTTCTATTAGTGACGGCACGATGTTTCTAACTGCAAATGAAGAACCCAACACCAAAATATCTTCATCAGCTTCATACATGCAATGATAATTTTTACTGCTGGACTGTGACTCTGCGTAAACCATTACTTTACCGAACGATGTATCAGCAACTATAATTACTACGAAGAAAATGGTAATTCCTATCAAAAACTTTTTCATAAGCTTAGAACGACACGTATATAAATTGACCAGCATCCATTACTCCCATGGCAAGTGTAATGCACGCAACAATTACATAAAATGCCCACTTGACAAACGAACTATCTAATATACCCATGCGCCTAGGGAAAAATTCTTCTTTAATTTCTCTTCCAATAAGTAACGGTAAACTTAGACCTATTCCCACCATTGCAATAGGATTAAGCGGTCCATGAGAGAAGTTGCCAAACTCGAAAAATATCTTTCTTATAATATCTATAGCACCATCTATTGTCGGCATCCTAAAGAAAATCCATGCGAAACTCACGAGCGTAAAAGTAAAAACTATCCTAAAACCTCGAATAAGCGAAAATGAATGGTTATCTTCCTTTAATTCAATCTTTAACTTATCACCCATGAGCGCTTTTTCCATTATCTGAAAGAATCCGTGAAGTACTCCCCAAATTATAAAAGTCCAATTTGCCCCATGCCAAAGACCGCTTACCAAGAAAGTTATCATTATGTTCACATACTGACGTATCTTAGAACATCTATTACCGCCTAAATTGATATATACATGAGTGGTTAACCAACGAGTAAGTGAAATATGCCAACGTTTCCAAAATTCAGTAATCGAAGCGGCAAAATAAGGTCTATTAAAGTTATTTATCAGATTAAAACCTAATGTTTTTGCGATTCCTATTGCCATTAGAGAATATCCTGCAAAATCGCAATAGATTTGTATGGTATACATAATGCTGGCCAATAAACATACTGAACCAGAATAATGAATATAGTTCGTGTATACTGTATCAACATATACACCTATTCTATCTGCCAAAGCTAACTTTAGAAACATACCCCATAGCAGCATCTTAAGTCCATCTTTGCCTTGATCGTAAATGAAAGTATGAGGATTCTTAAATTGAGGTATTAACTCTTTCGCAGTACTTATCGGACCTGAGGTCACCTGAGGGAAAAAACTCACAAATAGAGCAAAATCCCAAAAATCCTTTTCAGCCGGCACACGTCCTTTGTATACATCTAATAAATAACCTACAGCCTGAAATGTAAAAAAAGATATTCCTACAGGAATTGCCCAATTAAGTCCTGGCAGAGCAAAATGCAAACCTATTGACTCTAATAGTAAAGTTATACTATCATTCAGGAAATTATAATACTTGAATACTAATAAAGGCAACAATCCTAACAATGCGAAACAGCAGCAAAGAAAACCTTTTCTATTACTAAACCTCTTATTATCAATTATTTGCCCCCCCCAATAGCAAATTAGAGTCACTCCTAATAACACTATCGCAAACGACGGTTTCCAATTCATATAGAGCAAATAACTTACTGCAAGCAGAAAGATATTCCTTACCCGGTTGAATTTGGATGGAATAACCCAATATATCACAAAGATCAAAGGGAATACTAACCAAAAATTAAAACTATTGAATACCATCCTGCTTCCTGTTTTTTATCTGGCAGTGAATAAAATCCAAAATTCGCTTCGCTCTACCTGATATGGAATATTCGTCATGTTTTGACAGAGAGTAATATGACATTTCATGGCGAAGAGAAGGATTGTCTTTAAGTAACTTAATCGCCGCCGCAATTGCATCCACATCGTTAGGGTCTAAGCGAATTGAATTATTCTCGTCTAGAATATCATCATTAAATGCGCCATCTGAAGATATTACTGGAATACCCATTGCCAGAGCCTCAACTATTGCATTACAACATCCCTCTTTTTGCGTTGGCATCACAAATACATCTGAACAATTAATGTATTTTGGAAGCAAATCATGTTCTAATGGTCCCTTATGAATAATGCCTGGGCAATCAAAATCATAGGGATAACCTGAAAATGGTTTGCCTATGAACATCACTTTAATATGTGGATCATTGAGTTTTGTAATAGCCTTTGCTATTCTGTCTGGTCCCTTTCTGGGAATAAATCCACCTACGAAACCAATAACAAAATCATCTTCCTGAATACCCAATTGTTGTTTGAAATCACTCACATCCATTTTGTGGAAAATAGAAGTATTCACACAATTCGGAAAAACATCTATATTTTCTGTTCTTGCTAAACCAAAACTAACGCACTTACGTTTATTCTCGGATGAAACACTAATGACACCTGTAACTGCAGATGCCAAATCCTTTAAGTCATCCTTCGACATTGAATCCACCATGCTTTCTAAAGCGTCATCTCCTTCACCACATGCTACGAATAACGGTATATTATGATGAGATGCATACTTATAGATAGGAAGAGCACTAGACCAAAAATGCGAATAAATTATATCACTATTAATCTTGGACACCTTTCTTGTTACAACGAATCGATTATACCAAGAAAAAAACTTTGTCAAAATCTTTGAATTACCAAAAGATAACGTAATTGGGCGAAATATATCATACTTGTGTCCCAATTCTGTTGTACCAATACTATGTCTAGGCAGCAATTTCTGTTTATGTATTATAGCATGCATAATACTCTGAGGGGCCACCACAGTTAGATTAGTCCCTTGATCTATCATTGCATGAACTAATTGTTGAACAAAAACTAAAACTTGCCTCCCCCTAGATGGATAATCTCCTGCAATGATTGTTATGTTATTTTTAGAAATATAACTCATATACTACCGGTAACAATTACAAAATCTATAATATTAACTTACTATTGTCATGCTTCTGAAGCATTCCTAGAAAATATCCCAATGTTGTAGTCATGTATATAGTCATACTTCCATAACCCATAGAAAACAAAGACATAAAAAAACATATAATAAATATCATCCCTAATCCAACAAATATATGGGGGTAGACTTTGGCTGATTTCCAGGTCTGAAAAAATAAGATAAAATAACTGAGGTATATAGCACATCCTAACACCCCTTGATTGATAATTATCTCTAACCAGTCTTGATGGGCATATTGGTTGGCAATAGCTAATGTATAGTTTGCTCCATTGCCAAACATGAAATGTAAAAAACTTGTTTCTGAGAAAAAATATTGTACAAATATGCCATATAATACATCTCTACCGCTTGTTTGACCTGCTAGAGTCTGCTCTATTCGCACATTAAAGTATTCACTTTGAATAAGCATAGTAGAAACAACACTAGACAATGCTACAACTATTAATAACGCAAATAATATTATGTACTTTCTTTTATTTTTAGGGGCGATACGGTAGGAATTTAGTATTAGAAATATTCCCAATAAAACTGCTATAAGAATCGCACCGCGCTTCATTCCTGACAAAATGAAAAAGAAGCAATACAATAGAAGAGTGTATTGAATAAATGGTTTACGCGAAAAGATAATTAATGATGGTATTAGTGACACAAATGTATAAGCAACATTATTAGTGATTTCCCTGTTATCTCCAGAGAGGTTGCTCACCATTACTACTTGATTACTGTAATAAGAAATCGTCACTAATATAATCCATATCGGAATCCATAGTTTAAATGAATCTTTACCAATAAGTCCTTGTCGAGTATAAACATATGCAGAATATATAGGTAGTAATGATATCAATATCTGTTGTAAATATCCTATCTTACTTGTTCCATTAGGAAGATAGTTTCCACCTAAGATTAAAAGAGTACCATAAAATAGAAACATTAACAACAATATATTCAGACCTTTAAAATAAGAAGGCAATTTATATTTTAGGTTTGCAACTAAAGCATTGTAAACAGACATTATTAATACAATGACTAGTATAATACGTGCTATGAAACTTCCTTTAGCGTATAATTCACCTTGCATGAAGTATATGCACCACAATAGTATATATAAATTTGCCTGATTAAATACTTTTTTCATATAATGGATAAGTCTATCATCTCTCCAAAATGATAGTCGGATTTAGGCAAACGGTTTTTATCAAATCCACTATCTGGGAAAAATGTAAGTTCGCCAAAATAAATTTTGCCAGCAACATTATAAAAATCAACTCGAATAAATGGAACACCTACAGACAATAACTCTGCTAGTTTAAACATCTCATCTATTCCAGAAGGTTTAGGAATAGTGAAATCGGCAGGTGCTTCTAATCCTCGCTTATTGTACCTTTTTAAGTTCCAATCCTTGTCAAAAAAATAAAATTTAGGTGCTCCAATCTGCCTATCTATACAAACTAAAACAGCGTCGACATACCCATTGTAACAATAAAATTTATAGTCAACCAAATCATCTCCTAAATACTTTTCTGCCAAAATCTTTTTATTAATTCCTTTATATGGCCATTCTCTACAGAGAGAATAAATATCTGATTTAAGAGATCTGTTTAATACCTTTATAGTGTGCTCAGTATCAAGTTTTGATTTATCTTTTACTATAATTACACCAGTATTACCTCCGCTATGATTAGTTTTTAAGACAAATTGATCAGGTAAAGTCGTATAATCTATTTCATGAGGAAGATTCCAAGTTCCCAATAGTGGCACTATGTATTCATTTCCTATAATCTTAGATACATATTCCTTAACTAGGATCTTATCAACCATTGTCGTGTACTCCGGTTTTCGATTATATAACTTAAGCCATTGAAGTTTCTCATTCATGGTTTTGGGATCCTTCAAATTTAACTTCTTCCCCATTTCCAGATAAAAGCATATCTGTAAATATAATTTATCTGGAAACAAAAAGTTCAATTTACGAACGACTGCTAATATTACACGTCTCATTATATCAATGTCTCATTTGGTAAAACAAACAAAGCACCTAATTTCTCATTAAAGGAAACAGGATAATAAGGTGTCATACCCCCCCCCGGATAAAATGTAAGTTCTGCCATATATAACCTCTCATCTGTGTCAAAAAAATCCACCCTAATAAAAGGAAATCCTTGAGATAGTTTTAATGCCAGTTCTTTCATTTCTTCCCAATGTTTTGGTTTTGGCGCATCGCCTACTTTGTGTTTTCCATATTGAACTTCTAATTTATTCCAATCCAAGTCATAGAATGTTATTGGATAATCTTCCTCCATAAAATGATCCATTGCAACATATACACACTCTATCTGTCCATCAAAGCAGAAAAATTTATAGTCATATAATTGATCATTAAATTGACTCATGTACTGCTCCGCTAGTACTCTTGGCTTTGCACGATAATAAGCACGGCAGAAAGAATTAATCAAGGTATTGTATGGGTTGAACCATTCCTTTACTTCTGCTATAAGCTCATCAGTATTTACCTCTGACTTCTTACGGATGACTTCTATAAATTTTCCATCGCTCTGCACTGTAGACTTGAGTACAAATTCTTCAGGAAGATTATCCCAATCTGCCATCAACTCCTTTATGTTGGAATATACATTATACATCGGTATAGTATATCCGTCTCCCAATTTCTCTTTTATATAATCTTTAAATAAAGCCTTATCTACAACCTTTTCAAGATATCCATTATCATAGTAAGTCTTATACCACTGAAGCTTCTCAGTAAATAATGAAGGATTATTTATATCAAAACGATAACCGTGTCTTGACTCATATAAATCCATATTACCCTTAATTAGCCTACTTAATGGCCACTTGCTTTTAGTTCCACGTAATTTTAGCAGGATGGGAGATAAAATTCTAGTTAAAATCTTCTTCATAACATGTTTCGTCCAAATTATAAACCAGCATAGTCTTTAAGGTACATATATCTATCGGTCAGGAGTCCATCCTTCAAAATCGTTGCTCTTGCGATTATAGGATCATCAGTTTTACCACTCAAGATCAGAGGAAAAACATGCTCTGATAATGCATCACCAAAATAACGACTTGTATCAAGCGCTAAAGCATTTGGACATGTATCTACTGCCATTACAGTGATATTTTCATGATTCGAGAACGGAGATGCTTCCGATAATGTTTCTGTACAGAAATCATAGAATGGTTCATCATGTGTAGAGGCTCTCAATGTCGACATTATACTTCCCTGAATGTCACATGTAATATCGCCAATAACCTTTATGCTTAGTCTAGGGTCTTTCAACAAATCATTATCCAGGTAAACTGGGTGCCCAGGAGACCAGAAATGGCACGAAATCAAGACATCTGCAACATATGCATACTTGGCGAAAGCGCTCTTATAATTCTGTCCATTTGCGATAAAGTCTTTAAAGTCAAATGGAATAGAAGGATCATTGTTTTCCACCAGATTATCTACATCTAAGACAACATATGTTAACTTATCAACATCACTTAACTCTAGAAAATCACTTGGTGTGACCTGTAATGCCTCAATGCGCTTCATTACAAACTGCGCTCCTTGTGATACTCTTCCAGCACCTGTTAAAACCACTTTGCACTTGCATAAATGTGCAATCTCCTTTAAATTAGAAAGTAACTTCTCCAATGTAAACTTCAAGTCAGGCTTTGGAAGTTCAAACAACTTATATTTGAGGCCATATGCACGCAAAGAATTGTATGTTCCAACTACTCCTGCCCACCATCCAAATGCACAAAGGCGCTGGTTGTTGTCATCTACAAAATATTCATAATCCGAGAAAGTGATACCTAATTCCACCATTTTTCGAATCAATGGCTGGTTATATGGCTGTTCTTTCGCTATATGACCAAAAAAGACATAGTGCTTGTTTGGAAGCAGTGTCTGGATGTCAGCCTCTTTAATACCAAAGAGCACATCACAATCATTAACATTATCTACTACTGATACACCTGCTGAAGAATACTCATCATCTGAATACGCACGTATAGCACTCTTTTGAACATAAAATTTTGCCTGTGGAAATCTTTCCTGCAACGAAACAATCTGCTCAGGCGCCAATGCTACCCTATTATCAATAGGGTGCTTAGTCTCTTTTAAAATACCTACCTTTATCATAGTATCTAACATTTTTCCATAATAACAATCGACGTCACAATTATTACCATGCAAATTATCTTTATAATATTCTTAATCAATTGAGATCGATCCGTCTTGTGATCATTTTAATCAAAAAATCCAAGAATCAAAGCTGAAATAATAATCAGCCAAACGTACAACATTTTATTATTACTTTCAATTACCTATCATTCTAGAAGAAGTCCTGTACCTCATCGATACCAACATTATTCCTATACCTAATAAGGTTCGCGTAAGACATACGTTTATAGCGGCACCTACATAATCAAAGAAATAGACTAACGGGAAAGCTATTAGAAACCCAAATAATGAAACATACATTGTCACTTGCCTCAAGTTCTTTTCTCTATTAACTAGAATTAGATAATTCGTTCCATAAATATTTACTAATGCCAAAAATGGAATAGATATAGAGAGAATGCGCAACAAGGTAACAGACTTTGCGAATTCCTGACCATAGAACAAGTTTATAATAAACGGCGCTAATACAAACAATACAGCGGCCATTATCATAGCAAGTGTTAAATTGATCTTTCTGTAAAATGAGTGTTTCTCCAATTTACGTGACAAGAAAGGGAAAAATGCCCTTGACATAATTCCTATAAACTGTTGAGATATATCAACGAATTTAGATCCCGCAGAATACAACCCTGTTGATATGCTACCACCATACACTCCTAATAAAATCGATGAAAAACTATTGTATAAATTTGGCATCAAATTATTCAGAAAGACATCAACACTACCTTTTATAGTATCAACAATTTCTCGATAAGAGGGTCTACATAATTTAACTCCCCACTTATAAATAATAACAATTGCAAAAATTCCAGATAGTACAAATCCAAAAGATATAAAAAGTGGTTGTAGTATATAATCATCACTATCCTTCACAAATACAAAAACTGCTACTGTAAACAACAATTTTGACAACAAGTTCAACATTGTGGTATACTTCATCTTTTCAATAGCCTGGAAAAACCAATCTGGGTAGCATATATGCCCAGGTATCATTAAGAAAGTCACAAGGATGACTTTACTATTCTCTCGAAAAGATGGCACTATATAAATCAGGATTAGAAGAACAATAAATCCAATAAGAGTCAATATGCATCTAGACCATAGTACATTTGAGAAAATCTGCGACACTTTAGATATATCATCCCTATTTCTTGCAACATCCCTAGTAGCAGTAAAATTAAATCCCCAGTCAGCGAATGTCTGAATCCATATGATGATTGATGATGCAAATGCAATCTTACCTATTCCATCCACTCCAACAACTCGTGCTAAGTATGGCAACGTAATCAGCGGGAATACATAACCGGCAACTTGTAATAATAACAACCACGAGAAATTGGACGCTACGACTTTAGCATCACCTGTTAATTTCTTCTTAATATAATTTTGAAATCGACATCCCATTATATTAACTTGAGTAATTTAGAAATTAAAGACCGATAATTTTTCATATTTAATCATTCCTAATTCTTGTTGACTTTATATGTATCACTCTGGCATCACAAAACTAGAATGGTAATATCCCACAAATTTGATGGATTGTATAAACCTTTTCATAACTAATTTAAAGTTTAATTATCCAATTAGGAACCTTCCGGCTCTTGTTTTCAACAAACCCCATGACAAGATAACAGAAAGCAACAGCGTTATAACAAATGCGACCCAAGGCAACCAATAAGATCCGAGGATTGATATTAATGCACCATTATATACAATATAATACAATATGAACTGCTGGAATATATACACACCAAAGCAATATGCGCTGAATTTTATCATACAAGGTGTAACATTAAGGATATTCTTATTTAATTGATAATTGATAAGAATATAAATGAATGCTAAACCTAGAGATGAATACATCAAGACAGCAATCCTTTGAGACATTAAAAAGACTACTTTGTGCACTATTGATGCTTCTGAAAAGTCGACAACCAATTCACTATTAAATAGAAGTTTAGAGCAAACAAATAAAGCTACATATAACAATGCTGATATAACAACATTCTTCAATGTTAACAGATTGGTGATATTGACATCATTTCTCTGGATATAATATCCACCATAGAAAAATATAAAATAATATGCAGCTGATGACAATCTTAACGGTAATGGAACAATACTACATATAGTTCCTAATAATGCTAATACGAAAACAACCTTACCAGGAATTTTAAGTTTCTCAGCAGCATATAATATCACAAAACACCAAAACAACATTGGTAGAAACCACATATGTCCTGCTCCATTTAAGACATAATATATCTGCCCCCCCCATGTCATGGAATTGTTAAAATTGAAACATATCAAGTATATAAAACTGAAAATAACAGATGGAATAAGAAGCCTCTTAGCCTTCTTCACAACAGTCCTATTAAAATCAACAATGCCATCAAATTTGGTTCTGACCTGGTAGCCCCAGACATATCCTGATATGAACACAAAAGCCTCTAACATGAAACTATAGGCAATCGAGGCAAGCCACAAATAAGACTTTACCTCGTGGATGCCTTCCGGCATTGACCACGCATCATTATAAATAGCAAAGGAATGATAAAGGACTAATAATACAATCAATATCAATCGTATTACAACAACATCATAAAGAATAGCCCGTTTCATCCCCTACTTCTTATCAAACTCTTCAAACAAAGAATTCCTAGAAATAAACTCCGGCACGATCTCCTTCATGAGCTTGACCATGGTAGGGATTTCGACTGCGCGAGAGAGGCGCTCGAGCTCTTCGACGCCGGCGAGGGCGTCGGTGTAGGCGTATTCGCGGACCTTGGCGATGCGGATGCGGTTGTGGTTGGTCGGGATGGTGTTCTCGTTGTTTGAGAGGACCTCCTCGTAGAGTTTCTCGCCTGGGCGAAGGCCGCTGTACTCGATCTTTATGTCCTGGTCAGGGGTGAATCCTGCGAGCTGGATCATCCTGCGCGCGAGGTCGTCGATCTTTACCGACTCGCCCATGTCGAAGACGAAGATCTGGTTGCCGGTAGACATCGTCGCTGCCTCCATCACGAGGCGGCATGCCTCAGGGATGGTCATGAAGAAGCGGGTGATGTCCGGGTGGGTCACTGTTACAGGGCCGCCCTTTGCGATCTGTTCGCGGAAGCGCGGGATAACGGAACCGTTGGAACCGAGGACGTTGCCGAAGCGTGTGGTCACGAACTTTGTCTTGCCGGCCTTGGTGCCCTGCTCCATGGCGAGTCCCATGGACTGGACGTAGATCTCTGCAAGGCGCTTGGTGCATCCCATGATGTTTGTAGGGTTTACAGCCTTGTCGGTAGAGACCATGACCATCTTCTCCACGTCGTACTCGATGCACTTGTCAGCGACATAGCGTGAGCCTGCGACGTTGACAAGGACGGCCTCACATGGGTTCTCCTCCATCAGAGGGACGTGCTTGTAGGCAGCGGCGTGGAAGACTATCTGCGGCCTCCACTTCCTGAATGCGTAGTCCAGGCGCGGGAGGAGGCGTACGTCGCCGATGACAGGAATGAAGCTAAGGTCTGGGAACTTCTCCTCGAGCTCGAGGCGGAGGTTATGCATCGGAGTCTCTGAGTTGTCGTAGAGGACGAGCTCCTTGATGCCGAAGGTTGCGAGCTGGCGGCAGAGCTCGGATCCGATCGATCCTGCCGCTCCGGTGACCATAACTGTCTTGCCCTTGAAGTTTTCGACGATCTCTTCCATGGAAATCTTGATTTCCGGACGCATGAGAAGGTCCTCGATCTCGATATTTCTAAGGGCGTAGTTTGGCTTGCCGTCGAGCATCTCGTCGATAGGCGGAGCGAAGAGCATCTTGATGCCGCAGTCGATCGCATACTTGATCATGCGGTCCTTCTCTAGGCGGGCCTCCTCTTCTGTCGCAAAGAGGATGGCGTCAGCGTCGACCGCATCGATTACCTTGTCAAACTCCTGCTCTGTGGTGACATAGAAGGCCTTCTTTTCGGAGATCACGTGGGTGACGCTGCTCTTGCCGAACTGGAGGAAACCCACGATGTTGTAGTGGGTAGAGTCCTGAAGGCGCGCGATCAGGGACACGGACTTGACGCCTACTCCGTAAACAAGCACATTGTAGGTGTTCTTCCTTGTCTCCATCCTGTCCTTGACATAGTCGTATGCAAGCAGCATAGCCATCCTGAGGAAGAAGAAGGCAGCGAAGGTAAACAGAAAGTCTGCCACAGTCAGGACTATCAGGACCGTGTCCGCAGACACTGTCATGCCATATATGAAGGCGAGCACAAGGGCCTTGCATACAGACAGCACGCCGAAGCGTCCGAACTCCCTGATGGTCATGTGGCGGATGATGATCCTGTAGGTCCTGAGGGACCATATCAGGAAGAAGGACGCGGCTGCCGATGTGGCCATCCACACCGACGTTGCGCCGACTTCCAATACGTCTGACGGGACGAACAGCTTTACTAGCAGGATCGCAATAAGCGATGCCAGGAATGACATAACCATGTCGATGGCAAATATCACGCGTGTGTTGAGATACTTGCTGACATACTGGTTAAGTTTCTTTAATAGGTTTGCCATAATATTGTGTAATGTGTGTGTGTGTGCTTAGATAAGTTCAACATTTGTCATCTCTACATAGGTCGATGCCACTGCCAGCATGCCGGGGATCTCGACCATGATGCGGCGGGATTTCCTGATGCGGACGACCTTGCCTTCGACGCCTTTGAAGGGGCCTTCCTTGACCATCACCTTCTGGCCTTCGCGGAGCTTGCCGCTGATCTCTGTGAGGTAGATCAGGTCAGGGTCAAGGGTCGAGGCGACAGCGATGAAGTCTTCCATAGCCTTGTCTGGGACGGTGAGGGGGCGGTTTGCCGCGCGGTCCCAGTAGTAGTTGACCGGGCGGGCGTCGCCGAAGCTGCGGATATATGAGTCCAGATGCTCTCTTGTCGCGTGGACGAAGACCAGGCCGGTTATGGCCGGGACGAGCTTCTTCTCGCGCCACATCATCGGGATGAAGGTGCGGATGCCCATCTCGCGCATCTGCTCCTGGACCTTGAGCTCGCGGGCGTATGTCGCGCGGAGGACGTGCCAGCACGGCTGGAATGCCTCCAGACACTGATGTAGGACACCCGCAGAAGCTGTCTTCGGGCGTCCGTTCATCGTATTTAGGGTTTCACCAATTGGTCTTGTACTGTCCAGCAACAAGGTCTCTTGGGGTTTTAGATTAGTTTAAGCAGGTTCACTTCCTTCGCCTTAAGTACGGGGCGGGTATAGTGTTCCTTTATGGTTTTAAGCCGGTGGCAGTCGCTTCCCAAGGCGCTGTACCAGCCTTTTTCGAGAAGAAACTCGGCCTTGGCTTTGGCCGTTTCTCCGTAGTATCCGAGTATCGATCCCAGGTTCATCTGGAACTGGATGCCCATCTTGTAGAGGTTTTCGTAGCCTGTCTCGGACAGGTAGCGGTAGCGCTCCGGGTGGGCGAAAAGCGGATGGTAGCCCGCTTTCTGGAGGTTGCGTAAGGCATCGTAGAGACCTGGAGGAGGATTCCATGTGGATGTCTCGACCAGGACAGTATCGCCGTCCATGGAGAGGATGTCGCCTGCCTCCAGGCGTGCGTCGAAGAGGTTGTCGAGCATGTATTCCGCTGCGAGGCGGAGGCGTATGCCGCCGGTGTATGCCCGCTGGAGCTCGTCGAAGCGCTGGCGCAGGCCTTCGGTGGTGTTAGGCGTGTCTTCCATTATATGGGGAGTGCACCATACTTCCGTAATGCCGGCTTCTTCCTGATATGCAAGAACTGAAAGGGAGTCCTCCAGGGTGGCAATGCCGTCGTCCACACCGAACAGGATGTGGGAGTGACGGTCGGTCCGTCCTTCAAGGACACCGGCCTGCAGGAGCGACTGCTTCTTCTTGAATATGTCGGTAAATGCCATTTCCTATTGCTCGCCGTAGCCGTATCCGTAACCGTAGCCATAACCGTAGCCTGAGCGTCCGTAGCCGTACTTCTTGTACTGGATGTTCACGCTGTTGAGGATCATGGTCATATGGTTATACTTCTTCGACTGGTAAAGCTCCTCTACAACAGGAAGGATGCGCTTGTCCATCAGGCCTGCCCTCATCACGAAGATGGTCATGTCGACACTCTCTGTAATGATGCTTGCGTCAGCCACAAGGTCGATAGGCGGACAGTCGAGGAAGATATAGTCATACTCGCTTCTCATCTGCTGGATCATGTCCTTGAATGCATCTGAGAGGAGGAGCTCGGTAGGGTTAGGAGGAAGCGTTCCTACAGGGAGGACAAAGAGTCCGTCCTGCACCTCTTCCATGCCTGAGCGGTAGTCATTTATCTTGCCGTTAAGGTAGGCTGCGACTCCGCTGTGCTCCAGGCCGAGGGTCTTGCTGAGGGATGCCTTGCGGAGGTCGAGGTCGACGAGCGCGACCTTTGCTCCCTTGAGCGCCATGCTGGCCGCTATGTTCATGCTGGTGAAGGTCTTACCTGCGCCAGGGTTGAACGATGTCATCATGATTACTGTCGGTCCCTGCTTCTTGCCGATCATCAGGTCAAGGTTTGTTCTAAGGACGCGGTATGCCTCGTTCATCATGTCTCGGCTGCCGTGCTCGACGATGATCTTGGTGGCAGCAGGATCATAGCTGTCCTTGAACGGATTGAACTTCCTGATGCCTGTCTGCTGGATTGTATGTCTTGGTATCTCTGCAAGGAAAGGCACGGAGATGTGTCCGAGGTCAGCCTTTGTCTTTACAGTGTTGTCAAGCATCCTTCTGAGAAAGAAGAACGCGAACGGAATGCCGAATCCGAGCACCAGGGCCGCGAAGAGGATCATCATCTTATTCGGCGCAACAGGGCTGTTCGATCCGTTAGGGTTCATGATCACGCGGGTGTTGCCGACATTGATAAGGGCGGCAAGCTCGTTCTCCTCACGCTTCTGGAGGAGGAACATGTAGAGGTCCTGGGTGATCTGCTGCTGGCGCTCGATTGAGAGGAGCTGGAGCTCCTGGCCTGAGCTTGACGACATTCTATCGAGGATCTGCTGCTCCTGGCTCTGGATCTTTGCGAACTGGAGGTCGAGGGTCGCGATGAGGTTCTCGATCGAGCGGAGGATAGCGGAGCGGATCGAAACGAGGGATGCATTAAGGTCTGTGATGAGAGGGTTGTTCTCGCCGCTGCCTGTCAGGAGGCGGTCTCTCTGGAGGACGATCTCGTTATACTCGTTGATCTGGGTCTCTACTGATCCGCTTGTAAGACCGAGGTTTGAAGGGATCAGCGACATGCTGTTTGCTGGATCATTGAGGTAGTCCTTGATGAACTTAGCGATCGAGAGCTGGTTGTTTACCTCGAATGCCTTGGTAGCGTAGTGGCTGGACTCGTCAAGGTAGGTCTGGGCAACGGCCTTGATGTCGGTAAGGTTGTTGCTCGACTTGTATTTCTTGAGGGTCTCCTCTACTGTTGCGAGGTCGGACTCGATGACCACGAGCCTCTCGTTGATGAACTCTGCGGTGTTGATTGCCGACCTGTTCTTGTTGTTGATCCACACCTCGTTATATACGTCGATGAGGCTGCTGATGATAGATGACGAGCGGCCTGGGAAGGTGTCGTTCATCGAGATCACGATGACAGAGGACTCCTTGCCGGACAGGTTGATGTTGAGCTTTGCGCAGTATGCCTTTGCTGTCGCCATGCTGCTTGCCCACGATACCCTGATAGGGTTTGTGAAGTCATCCTCAGCCTGTGCCTTCTGACGGATCACAAGGGCGCCTACAGGGGTCTGGAGGGTGTCTCCGAATGCTCCTGTGATATTTTCCTTTATCTTCTCGTTACGGATATGGAAGTCTGAGAGGGAAACCAGACCGTCTCCTGCAGGAGCAAGGGTAAGAGAGAATCCGAACTGCGGGTTGCCGCCGGCAAGAGTCATCTCCACTGGAGTATTAGTGTAGAGCTCGACGTCTCTGAGGAACTGGTTCTCCACGTATCTTGTCTGGAGGTTGAGCCTCTCGACCACCACCTGCATGAGGTCTGGAGATGAGAGAGCCTCGATCTCGTTTTCAACTGTGTTGAAGCTGCGCAGACGCATCATGTTTGCCGACATGACTCCGAGGTTACGCATAGTCGCGTCCTGGTCGCTCTCGTCGATGATTACCTTCGCGCTCCTGGTGTAAGTATCTGGAGTGCGGTAGAGATATACTCCTGCGAAAAGGAGGCATACGAACACTGAGATTGCATACCACCACTTGTGGTCCCATACCATGTGCCACAGGTCGATGATCTGGATTGCCGATTCTTCCTCCTGGATGAATGAGTTGTTGGTTGAATTGCTGTTTTCTATCATGATTCGATTGTTTTCTGATTATCTGGGTGTTACTAGTTTCAGTTCATTCCGATGATACCGATGATCAGCGATGCGATAGAAACCAGGAGCGAGCCTCCTGATACGAAGATGCTTGTCATACGGAGCGCCTTGTCGTCGGTAGTCGACTGGCGTGCCTTGATCTCGCTCGGCTGGACGTATACCACGTCGTTCTGCTGGAGATAGTAAGCTGGGGAGTTGAACATGCTGACGTCGCAGAGGTTGATCTCGTAGATCACGCGCTCGCCCTCCCTCTCGCGGATCACGCACACGTTCTCGCGCTGTCCGAAGATCGTCAGGTCGCGCGCAAGGCTGATCGCCTGGAGGATTGTGACCTTGTCGTTTGTGAGGGTATATGTTCCTGGGGAGTTCACCTCGCCGATGACTGAGACCTTGAAGTTCATGAACTCCACAGTCACCACTGCGTCTGTGAGGAGGCCGTCCTTGATGAGCTTGTCCTTGATGAGGTTCGACAGCTCCCATCTTGTGAGTCCTGCTACCTTGATCGGTCCGAGCACCGGAAAGTCGATGTATCCGTCATTGTCAACAACGTATCCCATGAGCCTCTGCTGGCCTGCTCCTGATACGATCTCTGATCCTGCCTGATAGCTGATTACAGGAAGGTTGAACATGGCCACAAGCTCAGGGTTTCTGCTTGATACCACGATCGAAAGCATGTCCTTAGGCTGGATCACGATACCCGCATGCTTGTCGATAGCCTCCGGATGATTTACTACTTTGTTCTGGAAATAAGCGATGTCCTTGACCGTTCCGCACGAAACCACCGCCATAAGCGCCACTGCAAGCGCAATCAGAATGTTTTTTCTGGATGTCATATTATGTTTATTTTTTCTATTTGCAACTATTATGCTTTTTAACCCATATACTGACGGCCCGTCCCCCCAACCATGCCAACGGCCCATACCACCAACCACGCCAACGGCCCATGCTACCAACCATGCCAACGGCCCATACCCCGCCAATATATAAATTATGCAAATATACGAACTCTCCACAGAAAAACCAAACCCTCCTATTCTAAAGAATAGGCCCGCGAACAGGCCCACCACTGCCGCCGTCCCAGCCCTCCCGGTCCCCCAGCCTGTCTCAGTCCTCCAGCACTCCCGGTCCTCCAGCCCGTCCTAGTCTCCCAGTTTGTCCTACCCCTCCCAGTCTGTCCCAGTCCCCCAGCCCGTCCTAGTCCTCCCTATGCCAATTCCTCAAACCTTCTCACCAAACCTTCCCACCAAACCTTCTCACCAAACCATCCCACATCCAGCCAATCGTCTCCCAAGAAACTGCCATTTCTTTGGAGACAACACATGAAAAACCATCACAACCAGCAAAAACAAGCATCCTCTTCAAAGAAATGCCCAATTCTTTGGAGACACTGACATCGATGGATCGCCCACTCCTGCAGTCCCCCTCAGTCCTGCACGTTCTAGTGAATATCTGCCCCACCAACCTCACTAGAACAGCCTTACATTGCAGAAACCCCCTCAGTCCCGCATGTTCTAGTGAATATCCCCCTTACCAACCTCACTAGAACTGCCATACATCGCAGACACCCCCTCAGTTCCGCATGTTCTAGTGAATATCTGCCCCACCAACCTCACTAGAACAGCCTTACATTGCAGAAACCCCATCAGTTCCGCATGTTCTAGTGAATATCTGCCCCACCAACCTCACTAGAACAGCCTTACATTGCAGAAACCCCCTCAGTCCCGCATGCTCTAGTGAATATCCGCCCGCCGAAGTTCACTAGAACTGCCAAAATATCAGGTAATGTCATTCATATTGCCAGTTCTAGTGAATCCTGCACGAATAATGTTCACCAGAACCATTCTCTTTGATCCTGCTGAACAAAACAACCGGTATTTTAGGTCACCTGGGGTTATCTGGGGTCATCTGGACAAAAAGTAAGATGATTTTGTCTTGATTTTTGGTCACCTGGACATTTCGGGTGATAGATAGAGCGCCGAAACTTGAGGGTGGACATTTCGGGTGATGGAAAGGCAACAGTCAAGCGCGAGGACGGCCCTTACGTTGAGCCGTTTATGTGTGCGGCATAGCCGGACGACCCTTCAGGCATATAACAGAAAAAGGAGTTCATTTCTGAACTCCTTTCGTGCTCCCCCCAGGGAGTATAGTAAAACCTGTGTATCAATTAGTTACAAAGTTTACCAACCGATTTACCAACGCAAAGAAAAAAATGTAAAAAAGCGTATTTTTTTCGTTTTTTAGGTGTTTTAGATACGACTAACAGCCACTACTTTCAAATTAAAGTGAGAATACATTAGTTATCTTAACATCATTAAGCCTGATTTACTTGCTTCACAGACAATCGTATTTCTTTAGCTAAATCTTGGCAGATATTAATAATTGAGTCTTTAGGGGCGTCTTTCCCCATAATCACCTGCCCAACTTGCGATGTACCCTGCCTATACAACTTTTCAAAAGTACTGTCAAAGTTTTTGAAGTTACTAATTTTAACTTGAAAAATATCTACCGAATGTTTAACTTTTGAAATACCAACACGAATATCTTCAATCTTATCTCCACATTCATTTATGTCTATTTCTTTTGCATTCTGGATATATGCTATGAAGGAGGTCAACGTATCATCAAGTGAGTTTAAATCTTTGATAATATATTCTTTATCAAATCTTTCTTCGGATAAACTCTTTGTTATAGTATGCCCTAAAAAGACAGCAACACCTGATGATACAATAAGGCTTATCAAATCCATAGGATTCACAGAGCCATCCATATCATATTTACAGAACCATTTCTCAGAAAGCATCCAAACAATGACAGCTATGAGAAAAACCAGTAGGACTATATATATATTGCGAGTAAGGGTCTTCTTCATCTCGGAACTACACTTGTGGTACCCAAATATTATTATAAATATAATTTACAGTCCAATCTTTAGTCTCATGACGGAATATAATAATGTCCTTAACTACATCAATGCCATATTTTCTAGCAAGAACACCAAATGACTCATCCAAGAATGACTCTGAATAAGATCTAACACCGTCAAGATATACCTCCAACTTCTTTCCTTCGCGCTGAGCAGTATCAAACCTAGGTTCTAAAATATCTTCATAAAAAGCCTGTCCAGAATAAGGACCAAGAGTTCTGTATCGAGCTCCTACAACTGGACTAAACTCCTTGGCGATGTTTATAACGATTGTTTCCATATATTAAAATTATCTCTATCTATACTCCATGCAATGAATGTTCCAACAAAATCGTGATGTCTAGTACATACAAATTCGCCATTTTCATAATGCAAAGATATATTATTTGTTGTTATTCTAAAATCTGAGATGAAACCTTTTTCAACCATTTCTCTAATAGCAGGAAGACCTCTTCCTCTATTTTCTTGTTTCGTAGAAGATCCTAATTTTCCGTTAAGCGCATCTAACAATATAGTTGAGTCTTTCTTAAACCAATAGCGAAAAGGTAATCCAGCTTTTTTATATGAAGCAATAATCCCAATCCCCATATCAACAAAAGCATATTTCATTTTCTTATTTACGTGATCTTTATCTCTCCATAACCACCAATTAATAGCTTTATCTTTAATTCCATGTTCTGTTGCATTTCCTATAATTTCAGTCAAAAAATTAGAAAATCTCTCATAGTATTCGACGATACCTATCTTTTTTAAATTTTGAACCTCCCTATCAATAACTATTGGATTCACATCCCTAGCAAGCTCATAAATTTTAGAAGCATTGTTAGTCCTTGCATGTATCATCGTATCTGTACTTATTTTTCCTAAGTACTTTGCGACCTTAATATTCACCTGAAAATCATTTGACCGAACAAGATTATATCGACAATGTCTATCCAAATAAGCCTTTTCAGTTTGAGCGAACATCGACATGAAAACCTCATCAGCTATGTGCTTAGTTTCACTAAAATTTATAACAGTAACATGTCGTCCAAAATACAACTCCCTAAGAAAACGTACGGTCTTACTAATGTTGGGTCTTTCAAAATCTAATATTCTGGGAGTATATATTACTTTCATATTAAAGGAAACTTCTAACTAATTCAACACTGATTATTTATATGCTCCACCAATTATAAGCACACTTCTTTAATAAGTTACAAAGTTAACGGTTTCGAAATTAGTCCACAAAACTTCCTGTTATTTTTTAGTAGCCATATAATATAAGAAAGTTCGTATAATTTGTTACATTTATCAAGAGTATAAAAAGCCCGCAGCGGAATCAACCGTTGCGGGCTTCGTCTGTTATGTAGTCAGGAGATTACTCTCCAGCTACATCCTCCTGAAGAGTTGCCATTGTCAGCATCTCGCCGGACTTTTCGCCGGTCAGGGTGTTCACGAAGAAGTACTTGATGAAGACCTTTGGAGCTGCGGCGTTTGGTGCACCGTGCTTGCCGTCGTAGTCCTGTTTGAGATCGTCCTCCTCTGTTACTGCTTCGAGGACTCCGCCGATCTGGACGGCCTTGCTGTAGGCGCGGGTGACACCGTTGGACTGAGGTGCTGAGGCCTGGATGATGAGCTTCAGGTCCTGAACATTCTCGGGTTCGCTCTCGAGCTCGAAGGTGAACTTGGTTGGGGTGAGGGTTAC
>JAEIGA010001373.1_pt1 | contig 37878 bp, 36 predicted proteins | sample 9270691 | NCBI WGS metagenome assembly JAEIGA01 (sample SAMN17057246, study PRJNA624740) | gut metagenome | biome: biome; isolation source: fecal sample | host: Bos grunniens | place: China: Xizang | collected 2019
CTCTTCTTAAAAGATACCACGGATAAGATGCTTTGTGTGGAATTATTAATGAAAGATACCCAAAAAGTTTTCCGATAAAAAGAAAAATTTTCATTGCTGTTTATTCTCGTTTATTATTCTGTCATATATGCAGCAAAGATTCCTGCCTATATTGTCGGGGTCATGTCTTTGTGTAGCCTTTGCAATGGCTTCTCTGCTAAGTTTTTCTGCAAGTTCTTTGTTGCTTGTTATTTTTTTAATCAATGCAGCTGCTGTATAAGGCGCATTAGCCGGGAAAAGCATGCCGTCAACTCCATCGGTTACTATTGACGAAGTTCCACCCACATGTGTTGCCAAAACCGGTACGCCCATTATCTGCGCCTCGCAAATGCTGTTTGGGGAATTGTCGATATAGCTTGTGTGTACATAGCACGATGCAGAACAGAGCGCATCTACAAGTTCTTCTTTCGATGCAGTACCCATTGGGTGTACATTTACATCCTTGGCCTTAATGCCATAAACTGATTCATAGAATTTCATTTCGGGTATCCCATATACCTTCCATTCAAAATCAATATTGCTAAAATGTTTAAGCAAGGCTGCTGTTTTCAGTATCAGGTCGCACCCTTTGTACCAGGGGCGTGATATTACGCTTATGATTGTTTTTTTCTTTCCATCGGAGTATTTCCACTGCTTGTTGCTGTTGATGAATGAATCGCGCAGAGCTTCTTCGCAATGGAAATATGTCGCACCAGGGTTAAATAGATCTATCAATGACTTGTCCCATTCTGTACGCCCCATAAAGTATTTGCACGATTGGATTGTCTCAATTTCCATCTCTGCGCGTTTGCGGAACGCCTTTTCACTGCGTAAGCCAATTATACGATAACTGAGTGACAGTCCTTTTTTGAGCAAGAAATCGCTCTTCTTCATTCCTACAGGAAACAATGCGTTATGATATGGGGGAATGCAACCTTGCATATGAATGACAACAGGAATTTTTGTCAGTCTACATATTGCCCCAAATTCGTTTTCGCTGCCAAAAATCTGTATCAGGTCGGGCTTAAAGTCTTCAATAATCTGCAAAAATTTTGCAGTTTTGTTCCCATCATCACTCCTTCCAGTCAACTTACCAAAGAACGAGCGCATTTCAGGCTTGATGGGGTAATATGAAACGCCATCATTTTCATACTTGAAACCATTGTCGGGGAAGTTGAAGGCTACCCCAAGTTCAATATCCTTGTTTTTCCTTACAATTTGTTCAAGCGATGCAATCCAACCACCACCATTATGCCCGTTGGAGTGTGGGTTAAAAAGTGAGGGTGTTACCGAGAACCAAAGTATACGCATATAGTTATTTATTTGTTGTAAGTTTTTTGAAAAGATTCTGCCATTGCTGGAATATTTGTTCTTTAGTTGTAAAATCCAGTTTCGTGGGGGATTGATAAATATCGCTATCCCCTCTGTCTATAATAGATTTAAGCACTTTGCTGTACTTCCTAATTGAAAATGGTTTAATTAAGAAACCATTTCTTTCGTGGACAATAATATCTGTAACACTTTCATAAGATTCAAAAACGATAGGCTTTATGCCATTTTGTATTGCTTCTTGTATTACGCAAGGACTTCCTTCGAAACTGCTAGTCATGCATAGAACTTTCGCTTTCTTATAGTAATGTGTTGGATCGCATTGACCTACGAATTCTACCTTTTCAATATGCCATTTCTTGCATAAAGATTCATATAAATCTCTGTCAGGTCCATCACCTATAATTATAAGTTTCCAGTCTTTTTTATCTTTTATCTTCTTCCATATTCTAAATAGCCTGTCCAGTCTCTTTTGGTATACAAGGCGTCCGACAAATAGGACAAGATTATTTTTTTCAGTTTCAATATTCTGTGTTTGTGTTATTGTTTGTGGGTTGCTTATTGCATATAACTTTGAGATATCCTTAATTTCAGTTAGATTTATGAAACTATTAATGAATTTTTCGGACAATAAAACGACCGCATTGGACTGGTTATAATAGAACAAATGTTTTGCCTTGATATACTTCTTCCTTGTATATTTTTGATAAAGTTTTCTTATATAGAAATATGGCGATAACAGTGAGAATTTTAAAGTGCCATATTGTATTTTCCAATAATCCCAATTGTCTTGTACTGCCTTTATTACAGCAGCAGGGTCTGTATGTATAACAGATATCACAGGAATGCTTGACACAGAAACCTTTATTAGTTCAAAAATGGATTTAACCTCTGATTGATTAACAATTATATCAATTTCGTGATTTACTGCAAAACTTGCTAAAAAGTTTTGGTTCTCTTTGTCGTTTATTGTGTCATTAGGTAGAATAAATTGGTTTTCTAATAATTGGTCGCCATTGATGGGCGGCAAGGATGATATCATAAAAACATTATATCCTTTTGCTTTAAATTCCGTTGCTAATATGGATGTAACTCTTTCTACACCACCACGAAACTCCGAAACATGTTGGTTTGTGATAAAGCAAATATTCATATCCCCTATTTTATAATGTTGTTTACTTTTACTATCGATATCAAAAAATATCGTAGGATTGGATTTTTTATTTTAAGCAACAATTCTTTGATGAGTGGATATCTGTACTTATATTGGGAAATGTCCGCTAATAGCTTGGTTTGAAAATTTGAGCCAAACCAGTTTTTATTTGGCCTGTACTTGTAGCCAATTTCTGTTTCAAGTATGAGGATGTTCCTTTTTATGGTGTCTTTGTGGTACTTCTCAAACTCATCGACAGGAATAGAGGATAGAAGGCATTCAGAGAATGAATTTTCATACTCTGGCGATGTCGAAAAAGTGTTCTCGCACCCATCTATGTTGTTCCTATAACAGTATATATATTCTTTAAGAATGTTGATATTCTTAGCTTTGAATCCAAGTCTGATATTCATCAATAAATCCTCGCCATAAATGATATGACGTGGAATGTCAAATATATTTTTACTGAATAGATTTAATCTGAAAAGCTTAGCCCATGGCGCAGGACTGATATCAGTCCTGGAAATTAAAGAGTGTAAGTACTGTTCATTGGTGATGCTATCTACATTATAATAATTATATCCTTTTACAACTCCAATAACAATGTCACAGTCTTTAGACATCCTGTCATTTAACTTCATAAGCGCATCGGTTGTAATGGTATCATCCCCATCTACAAACATAATAAACTCACAATCATGCGCCTCTTCTACACCGCGTGCTCTGGCTCGGGTAACACCCGCATTCTCCTGATGGATGACAGTTATGCGTGAGTCTTTTTTCGCGTATTCATCACATATATAGCCGGCATTGTCTGGACTGCCGTCATCAACCAGTATTAGACGAAAGTTTGTGTATGTCTGTGCCAGAATGCTTTCAATGCACTCAGCAATATATTTCTCTACTTTGTATATTGGTACAATTACTCCTACAAGACCGTGCTGCATTATTTGCTTTGTTTTTATTGTTTCCGGCGAGTGAACCTCTCTATTATTGTACCGATTTTTTTTGTATTGATGAGGATAAATCGTAACAATGGATTTGTACAATAAAATAGCTTACTTTCGATAAAAGTTAATTTATATCCGCTATTCTGAATGTCAAATTGGAGGTCCTTATAAAACTTTTCTGTGGCCATGTCATTAACCAAGTACCTGTACATGTAATATTTACGCCATAGAAGTAATCTGTAAGGAATGGTGTCCGTGATATATGTCTCAATCTCACTTTGGGGAATCGACGCTTTGATGTGCTCATATAATGCCCCTTCATATTTTATATCTTTCTTGAATGTTTGGCTTGCTCCGTTATCGTTGTGGCGATAATTGTATATTACCTTCTCACAAAACATGATACCTTTTTGGGCATTGAACGCAATTCTTATATTCATAATTGTATCTTCATGTAATTTTATCCATGAAGGAATATTAAAAACATGGTTATCTAAAAGATATCTTCTGATTAGCTTGCTCCAAGGTGCTCCAATATAATATATGTTTTTCACGGCCCAATGCCTATATTCAATATTTGTGATATTGTGTCTTGCTGGGATATCTCTATCACCAATAGTCGCAAAAACAATATCAACATCTCTTTTTGTGTATGAATACATTGTGGTCAATGCATCTGCTGTAATTGTATCGTCGCTGTCTACAAAAGTAATCCATTCACAGTCTTTTGCCTCTTTAACACCTCGCGCCCTTGCGCGTGTTACACCAGCATTCTCTTGGTGAATGACTGTTATGCGCGAGTCCTTTTTTGCGTATTCATCGCATATATAGCCGGCATTGTCTGGACTGCCGTCATCAACAAGTATAAGACGGAAGTTTGTATATGTCTGCGCGAGAATGCTTTCAATGCACTCTGCAACGTATTGTTCTACCTTGTACACAGGTACAATTACACCAATAAGTTCTTGCTCCATGATTAAGGCAATTAAAAATCTATCCGTTCAAAAGGCTTGTTGTATATCTTTGATGCCGCAAATGGGTACCCGCTATTGTACATCTGACCGGTACGCAAAAGGTATATCCTTTCAGCATTTGCTATCATAAAGAAATCCAGGAATGTCTTTTCATAAGCCTCGTATTCATTGCTGTTATTCTTGCCGTCAATGTGTGTGACATTGCCAGGAATTATATATACATAATCAAGTTTTGCTGCTGTTTGCAAAAATGTGGTACTGTCTGAATTTACCAGAATCCGTTTGTCCGGATATTTGTCATGCAATAGTTGCAGTTGTTCAATGTTCTTTATTATCAGTTCGTCCTGTTCTTCTTTTGTCAACTTGCAGTGCAACTCCACTGTTTCATTGAAATCGTCAAGCAAATTCATAAAACGGAATGATGTGCTTATATAGCCTATACCCAATATCTCCTTTTGTTTCTCTATGCTCGATTGCAACTGTAGCGATGGCTTGAAAAGTTCATTGAACAATGTTGAGTAATCTCCGTTGTATGAGAATGTCGCGTTTGTCCTGACATGGAATTCATGATACTTCTTCTTGAATTCTCGTATAAACCATTTTTCTTGTCTATTTGATTCATAGTCACTGCCGGTAAGAGTGTCAATATAACAAAGGTCTGTTATGTTTGTGTTGTAGTTCAACTCATCTTCTTTGATTTCCCAATTGATGTTGTTTGGTACGAGAAAGTCCGATAAATTGAAAGGACTGGTAAAGAGTATCTTAAAATCCAGTTTCAGTTCCTTACATACCTTATAAGTTGAAACAACACCTCTTAAACGGTCTGCAATTCCGCCATTCTTGATTTTACCATCATAAATGCATACGACTCTTTTTTTATTATGACGCTTTATACATGACTCTTTGGAGTATTCTTCTAATTTAATTATTTCACCTTTCTTGAAACAAATATTCTTCCTCTTGACATTCTGCCAGTTTTGCTGCTCTTTGCTAAGGAAAATCTTTGTAATTCTCCACTTGATGAATCTTGTTATTCTACTAAAATACATCAGTATATACGTTAAATGTTTGTTTCTTATAATTTAAGTATGTGAATAAAATGCTTGATAATAGCTGCAATTTTCCCCTTAATTGTATACGGTGATTTAATCTTGTGATTCTTCCATAAACTAATGGACTGGTACTCCATAAATATATGTTTTTGTGGGTGATTACAACTTGTTATCCAAGGCTTGGTGTAATTTGTGTAATGTATAATAACTGGTATTTCCCCTTCATCTAGCAGATTGTGCCATTTGTTTTTATGTAAGAACGTATCTTCTTTAGGGAGATAGAAGAACTCTTGGTAATTGTACTTATATTCTAAGAATTTTACTTTGTCGTGTAGAAGATAGTTAAGGGCGTCTTGATCTGGATATACGCATTTTTCCGGATTTTTATTGATGAATTCAACTAATTTATCTGCAGTTTGTTCCTTTCTCCAGTACTCAAGGTTGATTAGCAAAACTCCGGAATTGAAATATCTTTTATATAGACCAAACCTGTTCTGTATTCTTATATCATCACTTTTTTGGTCCTCAACAACTCCGCATGCAAAGTCCTCTATCTCTGTTTCCCAAAGCTCTCTTAAACTGTTAGTGACAATAATGTCACAATCTAAATAGAGGACCTTGTCAACTTTCAATAGTTGGGGCAATAAGAACCTGAAATAAATTGACTTCGGAAATCTGTCACAAATTTTCAATCCTTCGAATACTTTGTCATCAAGGATTATGAGTTTAATTTTTTGTTTATATATTTTCCCCAGTCGCTCGAACTTGTTGATAGTATCTCTTTCAAGTCCGGTTGTCATGATATAAATGTTACACACTTCCCCTTTATTGTTTTCCAAGACGGAAGTTATACATACTCCGCAGGGAAATGAGTATTTTTCATCAGTACAAAGTGCGATGTTCATGGTTATAAATTATTTTTCAAATATTGAATTGATAAATCCCGCTCTTTTGCCAAGATTTGATAGGCTTTTTCATAATCAATCTCCATGATGCTTATTTTGTCGATGTCGCAGTAATCGATTACTTGGGAACCAAGTCCCAGCATTTCAAGAAGATTGATATATCTGATATCTTTCCCATTGTTTGTTCTAAGTGCCCATACTTGTTTGTTGTATATCAGAGAAAAAACGGTGACATGAAAAGACGAAGTGATTATGTACTTCGCGTTCCTAATTAAATTAATAAAATTTTCGGGTGATTTTGCAATGTCTCCTAGTGGTAAAATTCTGCAGTTATGTAATGATGCAAAAGACTGTAAACCTTTATTCAATACTTCTTTGTCAAAATTTTCATTGAGAAAATATGTCAAAACATATTCTGGTTCTTCATTCTTATAAGAGACACCTAAGATTTTATCCCATTCCTCCCTGCTCAAAAGTAACGTCGGGTCAAGGACAACTTCGCTCTTCAGACCGATATTCTTTTGCAAGTATTCGCTTATCTCCTTTTCTCTAAAGGCGATGGAATAGAAGTTCTTGCATAATTTTTCCAACTTATTGTTCCCATTCTCTTTCAGTGAATCAATATTGCTGCTGATTGCATAGCCTATGACTTTACTCTTAGCATGTGGGAATTCTCCGTAATATACTTCGTCAATCCCATTTGTACAGTAATTTGCCCAAACTTGGTCACTGCCTATAACAATTGAATTGTACTTTTGTGGAATCTTGTTTGCTGTGGCTGCTTTTCTGCTATATGCCAATTTGTTAATGAGTTTGAACTTAGCTCTTTTGGTAGCGAGCCTTTGTGGTATAACTTTAAATAAATAACCAGGCCACCATTTTGGTTTTGATAATGTTGCTCTAAATTCTTTCAATGGGATAATTTCTCGCGAAGCTTTGGATTCGTATTCAATATGAGGTTGTCTGTAGTCTATTACAACTACTTTGTACCCTAATTTTTCAATGCTTTTGTATAGGGCATAGCATTGAAGCATGGCTCCCCAATTTGTAGCTCTATGGAATGTAAGTATACCAACTCTTTTTTTCATCGTTTAAGAAGTCTATGGTTAATATTCCACTTTATTTTACTAATAATATCTTCAAATTTATTGGGTTTACGAGTCTTATTGTACTTCTTCACCACATATTCAAAACCTTTACGCTTGTAATCTCTTTCAAAATCCATTCTTTGTGGTGAAATGGCGCTTGGTCGCTGCAGATTGGGTTGCAATGCGATATTTATGTCTGTTCTAATAAAGTCGAGATCATTCTTGATGCGCTCAAAAAAACTTTTGCCTTTTGTGGAATTTAGAAGTACTAGCGACACACCTTTGTCATCTTTGTTAAGGTTTGCATCAACTTTTTCCCATCCCCAGAAATCGCCTATGGTAATGTCTGAAGGTCTAGTTGTGTTTGTGTAGTGACAAACCTGACACGAATGACGAAACATGATGTGTTTATAAAAGATGTCGGTGTATGTGTTGCAAACAACCTTTTTGTTGTTAATTATAAAAGACTCTTTGTGTGAGGCCCAGCCTAATTCTTTCTTGTCGCGGAAACACACTGCATTGGCAGTACCTTTTTGTCGTTTCTCTATCCATTTCAAATAATCTCTCCAGATATATGGCGATGGTACTCCATGGCATACAATGTCTACTATTATCAGATTAGTAGAGTCTGTTCTTGTTGTTTCCAAATATGAACGTAAGCCTGATGTTTGGCAAGGAGTTCCCGAGAAACAAACCATCAAACCAACTTTAAGGTCATTCCTGACCCTTTTGAAAGTATCATTCAGTTCGCTCTGTACATATTTGCTACCACGGAATTCATCGCGTTCTTCTTTGGTCGTTGCCCGTTTGTGCGTTACGATAAAATGTCCTTTGTATCCGGCACCATAGACGACACCGCCGTTGTCTATGACATAGTCTGTGATTGCGATGAACATGGCACCGCTACGGCTACTTTCAACCTCTGCGATATCTTTGTGACGGACTGCATAAACTTCAACTTCATTGACCTCGTTTCTTTTGTAATTATCGTTGAAGGAGCACACTTTACTGCACAAATTACATTTTGTGCATTTGCTATCATCTATAACCGGATATAGGAACCCCAAACTGTCCGGTTTCATGGATATTGCATCTTGGGGGCATATAGATTGGCATGCTGTACAACCGCAACAACTTCTTGGGTCTGTAATTGAAATCATCGTTTAAATCTTCTTAGAACTTTTTTGACATACCTGATGGCCGTGCTTCTTTCTTCTTTTTTCAAACCTACGGTATATATGACTAAAATTGTTCCGCCAATTGAGACTGTACAAGTTGCAATAAAACGAATTATCGAACTTTCCATTGTTGCATACATTATTGCCGGTACAATGGCTGACAGGATTGTTACTAATATAAGTTGTAAATATACTTCCTTGAAATAACGGCGGGAAGGAAGTTGAACCATTTTTTTTAGAAATAGCAGTCGTTCAAAAAAACATATTTGGGATATTATGATTGCGACAATCACTGTTATTTCTGGAAAATATCCCATTTTCAGCAGTAGATATGATAGCGGGAAATTCATCAATTGTGTTCCGCCGACGACAATTTGGTAGTTCCTGATTTTTCCGGTTGCCAATTGCGCGGTAATCAATGTGTTGGAAATGATTTCGGCCAAGGATAACAGTATCACAAGCCTTGTGAATAAAATAGTATGTTCAGGAACTTGTCCAAGCCAAATATAGAGTATTGTTTCTATTTCAAAAAATATGGGAACGGAAAGGAGTAAGAAAAGATAATAGGTAAATCGCGTTCCATTAAAAACAAGTTTGTGCATTCTGCTAAAATTGTTAGCTGCAAATTCTTTAGTGATCTGTGGACTAATCGCTGCGGTAAAATTCCCTGCAAATTGTCCAATAATGGCATTTATTTGCATTGCGATTCCACGAGCAGCATTTACAACAGGGCTGGTAAATAAATTTATAGTAACATTTACGCCTTGATCTTTCATCTGTGCAGAACTTGCTCCTATGAAATTCCAACTGGCAAAGCTGAACATTTCCATGAACACTCTTTTGTCCCAAATGGCATGGTAGGTACATTCTTCGAAGTTCTTTTTGCTATATTGCCAATAATAGAACTGTTTTATGAGTGATGGAATTATTGATATAATTGCAAGCAGAATCAGTTTGTCTCCTCCATAATATTTTATTGCAAAAACAATTGCAAGTCGAGAGAACGCATCGAAAAGTGTGAAATAAGCATATACGCCCATTCTTTCGTGTGAAATAATGACTGCGTTGTATGGAACGGATAGTAGTCCGATGGCAAACATTAATGTAGAACATTGGAGAACCCAGTGTGCAGCAGTCAGTCGCTCGTCTGGTATAACCATCTTGTTGTCCAAAAACCATATTCCAATGGTTTCAATTGCAATGATAACAATAATTGCAAGAATGACTTGTATGTTTACTGATGTTGAGAATATTTTGTTTAGTTCTTCTTTATCTCCTTTACCCAACCCGAATGTGATAAACCTGCATACCGATGCGGAAAGAGCCCCTGATATGATTGAAAACATGGAGACTAGGCCGCCAACCACATTGTTTATGCCATAGTCTGTTACGCCAAGAGCTTCAAGTGTAATGCGAGCTGTAAAAAAACTGATAATCATCATTACTCCCATACGAATGTAAAGGAGTAAGGTGTTCTTTGTGATTCTTTTATTTGCTTCGGTATTATCGCTCATGTTGTGTACTTATTTTATTTGTGTTGTTTCTCGAACACCTTCATCACTCCTCTTGCAATCAATGCAAGGAAACGCACGACCGGGTTTTCGTTGTTGAACAATATGCGCTCGGCAGCCGGTAATTTGTAGCCATATTGCTCCATGTCTCTTTTGAGTCCTTGATAGAACTCCGTGCTCTTCATACCCTTGACCTTGCATCTCTTTCCCCAGAATCTTTTGAAACTTTTCAAGCGGTTCTTGATGGTGAGTTGGAAATACTTGCTTTTTTCTCCATCGGGGATTGATGCAGCAAGTTGTTCCTGGTACAATTGCTCATATTCCGGTGTGCTCTTGAAGGAGACTGTTATGCTGGTGTCGTTCTTCCGGTAATAGTATATGCCTGGCTTGTTGATGATGGCAATACAATCCTTCTTGCTACGGAATGCGATCCTGATGTTCATGATCATGTCCTCGCCAACGACGATACTGCGTGGAATATCGAATGCATGTGCGTTGAAGAGGCTTCTTCTGTAGAGTTTGCTGCATGGACCTGGGTCTACGCTTCCCTTGCCCCCGACAAACAGGCTCTCAAGGTATTTGTCCCTGGAGAGGGTGGGGACATTGGTGTTGAAGTCGTTGATGACAATGTCTATGTTGTCGCTTGCGGCACAGTTCAGCACCTCAAGGTATTCTGCTGTTATGGTGTCGTCGCTGTCCACGAAGGTGATGAACTCGCAATCCTTGGCTTCTTCGACTCCGCGTGCCCTTGCGCGTGTTACACCTGCATTCTGCTGGTGAATAACGGATATGCGTGGGTCTTTTTCCCCGTATTCATCGCATATTTTCCCTGCACCGTCGGGCGTGCCGTCGTCAACAAGTACAAGACGGAAATTGGTGTATGTTTGTGCCAGAATGCTTTCAATGCATTCGGCGATATATTGCTCGGCCTTGTAAATCGGTACTATTACTGCAATCCTGTTGCTCATGGTCGTGTTCCTATCTCAGTTCTTGTGCTGCTTGCCAGCCTGCCTCTTTTTGCGCTGTTTCCTGATGAAGCTCAAAATGAGCCGCTTGAACGGGTTTGTAGTGGTGAGCAGTGAATATTCGAGTTTCCCTATGGGATAATTGTACTTTTCGATATCTTGGAGCAGTCTCTGATGTATCTCACTGCCATACCAGCGTGGCCTTTTGGATGAGTAACCGTAGTTGCCTTCCCATTTCTTAAGGAGGCGCTCGATAATGCACTTGTTTTGTGTCTCCATGAACTCCTTAATGCATGAATAGAAAAGGTATTCGTGCTGTGCCGAATCCTTGAAGTTATGGCTGAGATTCTCCTGGTGTATGTTGTAGTTGTAGACTGATGTGTGTATGACACCGAGAAAATTTTTGCATTTGCCCGAAAGTCGCATGTTCATTATCAAGTCCTCGCCCATGACAATTTCGCGTGGTATATCAAATGTTGATTGGTCGAACAGCTCTCTGCGGAAGAGTTTGCCCCATGGGGCACTGGCTGCCTTTTCCTCAAGCATGAGTTTTTGGAATTCCGTAGCCGGAATCCGGTCTGCCTCAATCCTGGGGAAGAAGTCGAGCACTTTATCTGTGAACACGAACTCGACATCGCTGTCCATGGCCTGGTGTAGTGTCTGCAGGGTTGTTGGGGGCAGTGAGTCATCGCCATCGACAAATGTGACGAATTCGCAGTCTGCAGCCTCTTCGACACCTCGTGCTCGCGCGCGCGTTGCGCCTGCATTCTGCTGGTGGATGACCGTTATGCGAGAGTCTTTTTCCCCGTATTCATCGCATATTTTGCCTGCACTGTCGGGCGTGCCGTCGTCAACGAGTATGAGACGGATGTTTGTGTATGTCTGTGCCAGAATGCTTTCAATGCATCCTACTATGAATTTTTCGGCATTATATACCGGAACTATCACTCCAATGAGTCCTTTCTGCATTGCCATGTTTCTGTCTCTTATTTTCTACATGAATATGATTCGGACATTAGAATTCGATTATTTCATAGGGCCTGCCGTTGATGAGCGATGCTACACCCGGGTAGTCGCTCTTGTACATCTTGCCAGTCCTGAACAGGAAAATCTTCTCGGCATTTGCTATCATGAAGAAATCGAGGAATGTCTTCTCGTATGCGGTGTATTCGTCGGTGTTGTTGTCACCGTCGATATGTGTGATGTTGCCGGGTATGGTATAGACATAGCCAAATCTTGATGCCTCACGCAGGAATGTCGTACTGTCTGAATTCACCAGAATCTTTTTGTCCGGATACTGATTGTGCAGTTCCTGTATTTGACACCGGTTTTTCTCTATAAGTACTTTTTTCTCTTCGGGGGGCAATGCCTCTTTCATGAATGTTTCATTGAAGTCTCCCAGAAGATTCAAATAACGGAATGAGGTGCTGATGTAGTTGCTGCCCAATTCCTTTTTTATTATCTCGATACTGCACTGCAGTCTTGGTGCGATGGTGAACAACTCGCCAAAGTTCTTAGCGAAGTTCTTTTTGTCAAATGTATGTGCGTTGGTTCTTACATGGTATTCGTTCTTGTTGTTCCTGAACCATTTAACAAACCATGCTTTTTGCTTGGCGACCTCCTCTACCGTGCCGGTGAGTGTTGAGATATAGCAGATGTCTGTTTCCTTGAGGTTGTAGGTGAGCTCATCGTTCTTGATGCTCCAATTGATTTTATTGGGAATCAGGAAATCGGTGAGGTTGAAAGGGTGTGTGAAAAGAATCTTGAAACCGATGCTCAGTTCCTTGCATAGTTCATACATGGAGATGATTCCCTTAAGTCTATCGGCAAGTCCGCCGCTTTTTACATTTTCGTCGTATATGCATACAACTCTTTTGTTGTATGCTTTCTTGTCACTAGCCCTTGATGTGTATCTTTTCTGGGCAAACATCCTCTTTTTGAATCTCTCGTTTTCATACAGGACCTTCAGCCATAGTTCTCGATCCTTCTTGCAGAAGGTTTTTCCAAGACCGTACGCAATCTTTCTTGTAATGTAATTAAGACTCATGATGTGTGTTGTTATGCTTGATTGGTCGCGGTATTCAGATTCTGCTTCGAAACAGTATCTTGTAAATGTAAAGATGCCAAAATCCGAGGCTACCTGGTAGGTAATTGTAGAGTTCCCTTACTATGGACTTCTTCTCAAGCAATCCTTTGCGGCAAAGCTTGAGGGCGCTTATTCTGATTCTTTCATAACATTGGAGGTATATCTCTTTTTTCTCTTTGAGGGATGGCATTTTGAAGATGTTCTTCAGTACAATATTCCTGTAAAAGAGTATTTGATTGACTGCATTCTTTGTTGTAAGAATGTTCCTTTCCTTGCTCCATTCATAGGCCTCGTGCGTGATTGTTGCAAATGCTGATGTCTTTTTGACTAATTGCAACTTTCCCATAATTGATGATTCGCGCACTTTGTAAAGATATGTCTTCTCTTTTACAACATACATTGACTGTGCGGTGTTGGCCAATTGGAAACTCCAAAGATTGTCTTCGTTTATAAGTCCTTCCTTGAAATACAGTTTTTCCTTGCGTATGTAGTCAAGGTTACATAGTTTGTTGACTGCCATCACATACCACTGTTCCCTGAGGTATAATCGGCTTATTTCTGCGTTATTCATTATGGCGCCTTGTTCTAAGTACAGTGGTGGGAACTTGATGTCGGAACCGATGGTGGTGTAGTCGCCAATTACAAAGTCGTATTTGTGCTGTTCCAGTGGCGCAACCAGGAGTTCAATGGCATTGGGGGTTATCTCATCGTCACTGTCAAGGAAGTATATGTAGTCTCCGGTTGCGGTATCGATACCGGTGTTGCGCGCTGCCGACAAACCGCGGTTCCTGGTGTGGTGTACCAATTTGAAATCAATGTCACCGCTGTACCCGTTCATGAAGCGTTCAATGACTTCACAACTGTTGTCGGGGGTGCAGTCGTTGACTATTATGCATTCGATTTCTCCCTTGTAGGTTTGTGTTGCTATTGAGGAGAGGCAATCTTCTACATATGGCTCAACATTGTAAACGGGTATGATGATGGAGATTTTCATGAGATTGACTATTTCTTGATTAATTTCATGAATGGTTTGGATACCTTTTGAGCGAGCTTGATTATTACACGGGCTACGGGATTTGTCTTGAGTAGCTGCTGCCTGTCAAAAAAGGATATCGGGTAGTTGAATTTTTCAATATCTGATATCAATTGAGCGTGGAAGAGCGTTCCGGCCCAAGCGGGGCTCTTTATCTTGTCATTGTATTTCTTCCATAGAACGAGCCTGATGCAGATGTGGTCATTGATGAATTCCGGAATGCGTTCCACGGGGATTGCCCTGAGTACCTCTGCCCAAAAAAAGTTTTCGTATTCGGCTGTACGCTCAAAATTATTGAACACGCTTTGTGTGTGGATGCGGTAGTTGTACAAAGGTTTGTGGATAATCTCTATTGGGGTCTTGCTGTTGAAGGCAAGCCTTATGTTCATTATGACATCTTCGCCGCAAATGATATGTCTTGGTATGTCGAAGGTGCTGCCATCGAACAACTCCCTACGGAATAGTTTGCCCCATGGTGCTCCACCGTTCAGCCAGATTTTCCTCTTGATGAAAAATGAGGTCTCGACTCTCGTTTGCTCTCGGGGTATTTCGTAGAACCTGGTGTCTGTGCCGTTTGCAAGATAGTTGTTGCACATCACGATTCCTGTACCATTCTCCATGCGCTGATGCATCCGTTCCAGTGCATCGGTTGTCAAAGTGTCATCGCTGTCCACAAATGTGATGAACTCGCAGTCCTTGGCCTCTTCGACACCGCGTGCTCTGGCGCGTGTAACACCGGCATTCTGTTGGTGAATAACGGTTATGCGCGAGTCTTTTCCCCCGTATTCATCGCAGATTTTTCCTGCGCCATCGGGTGTGCCGTCATCAACAAGTATAAGACGGAATTTGGTGTGTGTCTGTGCCAGAATGCTTTCAATGCATTCGGCAATATATTTTTCGGCTTTGTAAACCGGTACTATTACGCCAATGAGATCCTGGACTTTTTTCTTTGTGTCTGCGTTGCCGCTCATAATGCTTTTTAAAGATGCTTGCCCAACAACTTGCCGACTTTCACAACTTCTTTCTCTCCAATCCTGCAACTGATGATGTATTCAACAGTATCCTCGCAATGCAGGTCACTGCCGGCAACATCGTAGAATCCCTTCTCTAAAAGCCACAGGGCTTTCTTCTTGACAATTTTCCCATATCCACCGGCTAGTGACGCAAGATTGAGCTGGAATTTTACTCCTTCCTCGCGCAGGCGGCGGTACTCGGCTTCATCCATATACATGTAGCGTTCGGGGTGGGCGAGAAGTGGATAATATCCCATTGATTTTATCTGTTTCAGTGTCTCGTGGAACTTGATTGGTGGGTTGTAGTAGGATGTTTCTACAAGTAGGTGCTTGCCGTTGTTGCCGATGGGGAGGAGGGGAGAATCTCCCTCCGCAACTGCGTTGCTCGCCCCTCTTACACAAGAGGGGCAGTTATTTATTAATGAGATTTCTTCCTGCGGTTCGGTTGTCTTATCTCCCTCCGCATCACAAGTGTTGCTCGTCCCTCTTCCAAAAGAGGGACTGTCTTTGTCGATTTCTGTATCAAGCAACTTGCGCAGGTTGTTGTCTATCATGTACTCGGCTGCAAGGTGCAGGACAATGTTGCCTGTGTATGCTTTCTTCAACTCGGCAAAGCGTGCCTTGAGTCTATCGGGCGTGTTGGGGATGTCTTCCATTATGTGTGGGGTGAGCCACAGTTCCTTTATTCCCAACTCTTCGTATGCAGCGAGTATTCGCAACGCCTCGTCCATGGTCTCAACGCCGTCATCTACTCCTGGTAGTATGTGCGAGTGGTGGTCAGCTGCACCCTGAAGGATGCCACTTGCTGCTATTGTTGTTTTTTTATTAAAGAATAACACGACTTAATAAGGTGAAAGGTCAAAGGTGAAAAGTTAAAACGGGAAACGGAAAAACAAACAGCTTTCAGATTTCCCCTTTCAGTTTTCACTTCTTTTGGTGGTAGTGGTATCCATAACCATATCCATATCCGTAACTATAACTGTAGCCATACTTGTAGCTGTATTTGCCTTGGCCGCTATGGGTTCCGTTTAGTACTACTGCGATTCCTTTGAAACGCTTTTCGTCATAGATGCTCTGCAGCTCATCGAGCATGTCGAGGTTCAGTAGGCCTGCGCGTACGACAAAGAGTGTCCTGTCGCAATATTTTTCAATAATCTGCGTGTCGGCAACAATCTCAATTGGCGGACAGTCTATGAGGATATAGTCGTATCGTTCTCGCATTGTCTCCATGAGCTGTTCGAAACGCTTGCTGTTGAGCAACTCGGTGGGGTTGGGCGGTGGTGTACCTACGGTAATGACATGCAGGTTCTCATAGCCGGTGTCTGTGGTTATGATTTCATCAATATTCGTGGTGCCACCGGATAGGTACTCGCTGATGCCGCTTGAAGAAGTCCGGACATACTCGGATGCCGAAGCACGACGCAGGTCTCCGTCAATAACAAGGACTTTGGCTCCCTTGATGGCAAGGGCTGCTCCAAGGTTCATGGTGAGGAATGTTTTTCCGCTACCGGGATTGAACGATGTGGTCAGGATTACGCTGCTTGCTTTATCCTTATCATTCATGAATTCGAAGTTTGTGCGCATTACGCGGAACGCTTCGTTGATTATATTGCGGCTACCGCCCTTGACAATGAACTTTTTATCTTCTTGCTTTTTGGCAAATCTCTTTCTGCTTCCCTTGTATTGGGGTATCTCGCCAATGAAGGGGACATTGAGTTCTTCAAGGTCGCGTCGGCCTCGCACTTTCCTATTGGTGATTACGCGGATGAAGATTATCATAAGCGGCAACAGAAATCCAATTGTCAACGCGAGCATGATGATAGGTTTTTGTTTTGGCTCTACTGGTCTGTTGCTACCCGTGGGTGAAATCAACACGCGGTTATTGGATGGTGAAAACTCCTTGGACATTTCTGTTTCCTCGAGTTTCTGCAAAAGGAACAGATATAAGGCGTTCTTGACCTTCTGCTGGCGCAGCAAGGTCTGTAGTTCCTTTTCGTTGTTTGTAGTTGTGGAAATCCTGGTTTTGCTTTTTTCTATTTCCTTGTTTACCTCCTTTATCTGTTTTTCCAGATCTTTGATGTGACTGTTGATCGCAGTCTTGATGCTGGTGTGCATGGCTTCGATGTCCTTGTCATAGTCCTTGACAACAGGGCTGTTCTCGCTACTGTTAGCGGCTAGTCTGTTGCGTTGCAGGAGTTTGGTGTTGTAATCGCCTATGAGTGTTTCGATGTTGGTCGCTGCAATGCCTGTATTTGCCGGTATTATCTCCTTGTTGCGACTTTGTACCAGATATGTCTTTATGAAATTTGCCAATTCCAATTGGTTGTTAAGCGATAATAGTTGCTCATTCTCCTTGCTGTTCTCGGCTTCAGTGATAAGCTGTTTCTTGGTACTTCTTGAGAGTTTCTTGTCGCCACGGAACCTGGCGATTTCCTTGTCAATTGCTTCCAGTTCCTGTTTGATATCCTCGGCACGCCCTTTAATAAATTCGGCACTCTTGAGAATAGTGTAGTTGTTCTCGGCAACCCATTTCTCGTTGTAAATCTCAATGAGAGTGTTGAGGATATCGGTGGCGCGGATAGTTGAGATATCCTTGATGCTTATGCGGACAATACTTGTCTCTTCGTTGGCAAGTCTGGTCTCTAGGTTGCTGCAGAAGTTATTGGCAAGTTGGTCTATGTTGTGCTTTTCAATATAGATATTCTGTTGCTTGAAAGCCATGAAGGATGGGGTCTTTTCAATTGAAATTTCCCCAATCGGGGTCTCTGTGATGCTGTCAGTGTATGCAATAATATCTCCACCCAATGACTCGCCATTGATGTAAAAATCTTTGAGGCGTACAGTGTTGTCTGATGTTATTTCAGCAGAGAATCTTGCGCCATCCCTTTCGTTCAACTCAAGAAACTTGATTTTAAGAGGTTTCTCCTTGTAGATGATTCCATCGTAGAAAGTGCCTTTCCCCTTGAATTCAATATCGAGTTCCAAACGACTTATCGCCTCCTTCATGTTGTCGACCGATGTCAATGCAATCATCTCGTGTGATGCATCGGCACTGGTACGGGAATTGCCAAGTTCCTTGAAGGTGCTGCCGCCGCCGTTGCCGCCGCCATTACTGTTCTCCTTGATGAGTATTTCGGCATAACGCATGTATTGTGGCGGTGTCGACTTTATTATGTATGCAGCAACTCCCAAAGTGATGGTGAGTGAGATGACGAACCAATACCAATTTTTAAGGCAGTGGAACATCAGGTCTCTGATGGGGACGATGTTGCTGTTTTTCTTTTTCTTTTTTTCAAACCTGTCGTTTGCCATCTTTAAGCAGTATTATGGTTATTTGAAGAATGTTACAAGTGTGAGAGCGAGCGAAGCAAGCGACATCCAGAACGAAATTGAACGCACTGTGTTGCCGTTGGTTGATGCCTGGCTTGCTTTTGTGGGATTTGGCTCAACATAAACGACATCGTTCTGCTGCAGGTAGAATGCCGGTGAGGCGTGGAATTGTGCAGCATCGTTGAGGTTGAGGGTATATGCTTTCTGCACGCCATACTCTTCACGCAGAACTGTGACATTCTCGCGCTTTCCCTGTATGGTGAGGTCACCGGCAAGGCTTATGGCGTCAAGCACTGTGAAGCGGTCTTTGTTTATATCGTACTTGCCAGGTGAGTTGACTTCGCCGATAACAGATACCTGCTGGTTGTAGAAACCGACAATGACAATAGGGTCAAGCACAAGTTTCTTTTCAAGGATGATGCCCTTGATGTGTTTTGCAAGTTCGTCGCGTGTCTTGCCCTCGACATAGATTTCGCCCAATGTGGGGAAATCAATATATCCGCGCTCGTCAACGGTGTAGGCAAGGCGTGTCTCGTTGTTATTAACTGTATTGCTGGCACGTGTAAGGTTGAGGGGGAGAGTGAGTTCCTGGTCCTTGCTGTTGACATGGATGGTAAACTGGTCGCCGGTTTTTAGTCTGATGTCCTGCGGTGTGGTAATCTTTACGCTTGAACCGTTTGTGAGATCCTGGAAGTAGGGGACTTGCTTTGGTGCTGTACACGATACTACGATGAAAAGCATCAATAACACGGGAATGAACTTTTTCATATTATTTATGTTTAAATTTTAGTCTTTTTCATGTGTACGCGCTCATTATGCGCGCGTGCTTGTGTGTAAAGAAAATTTATTGAAATATTTTTTTGTTGTCTCGAAAGGATTTTAGCCGATGACTTCAATGAAATCTGTGCTGATTTCGGTGAGTGCCACAGCTGTTATGCCTTCGATGAGCATTACCACACGACGACTGCGCTTGCCTTGTACTTTTACAAAGTAACCTTCGGTACCGTCGAACACTCCGCCATGAACACGCACTTTTGTTCCCTTTTTGATGTCTATCTCTTCGGGGCGCAGATAGGTCAATCCTTCATTGCTTGCTGTCGTAACTGCTATGAATTGCTGCATCTGATAGTCTGGAACGATGATTGGTACATTCTTTCTGGCGATGGGCCTGGTGTGGTATTGCAGGAAATTGACTCCTTGCTTCAATTCTTTGATTCTCTCCTTTGTGGTGTGGACAAATACCAGATTGTGTATGGCGGGTATCATTTTACGGCTCTTTGTACCGCTCCGTCTTTCAACAAGTGCCTCTTTCATCGGGACAAAGCATTCGACACCTTTGTGGTCGAGAAACTCTTTTGCCCTCAGTTCCCGACGATATGGCGCGCTCATAGCGAACCAGACAGGTGTGCTTTCGTTCTCCACGGTGTATGTTACTTGCTTTTGTTGGGGTGTGGGTATACCTTGGGCTCCTTGAGGGGTTGCTAATATGTTGTACCTCAAGTTTTTAGATTTTTGCAAATGTGTTTTTGCAAAAAGTGTAAAAGAAAAAGGCAAGCGATGCCAAGCCTCTGGATTCGCTTGCCCTCATTACAAATTTACCAAGAAATGTTATAATGTGCAAGTTTTTTTTCGTGCCTTAAATTGACTGTAAGGAAAATTTACTTGAGAGTGATGCGGGCGAGGAAATCATAGTGCTCGCCATCTATGCACTTTTTGCAACAGAAACCATGTTCCTCGGCGTACATGGAAAGAGTGTCAAAGTCGATATATAGCCAATCGAACTGTTCTCCGGTGATGTTCTTGTAGCGCATCTTGTAGTCGATCTCTCCATAGTATCCTGCAGCAAGGTCTATGTCCATGGCGCCGTCTTCGTCCATGAATACATACTTGATGTCCGATGAATCAAGCAATATCTGCCCACCCGGTGCAAGGAGGCGTTTGGCACTGCGGAAGAATTCGCCGAGATTGTCGACTTTGCCTACAATGCCTATGCCGTTCATGGCAAACAGGATGGTGTCGAACTTTTCGTTGAATGTCTCGTCGAAGTAATTGATATTGCGGGCATCAATACCTCTCTCCTTCATAACTTCAATGGAAAGTTCTGATATGTCAATGGCTACTACATCCAAACCGTGTTCCTTGAGTATGATGCTGTGGCAGCCGCTGCCGGCACCGACATCAAGTACACGGCCACGACAAAGCTCTATTGCCTTTTGCTCCTGGATGGGCATCTCTTCATGTGTGCGGAAAAGGGTGGAGACGGGAATCTCGTCCTCGTAGAACATTGATGAGAAAACTCGTAGCTTGCTTGCTTTCTTTGTATGGAAATAGTCGAAAATAGCCCTTCCCATCGGGTCTTTTTCCTTGCAGGTAGTGGAGTGTTTCATTGCCGTTTGTGTAGTTTGTTCTTTTCAATTTTGCGGATGACATGATCCGCGATTGTCTTTGGTGCAATGTCCATGCATCTGTAATCTCCGAAACGGCATGGCTTGTTGCCGAATATTGAGCATGGACGGCATTCAAGGGGTTGTCCAATGCAGTCCTCTTCCTGTTGACGCCATCCAAGGAAACCTGCAATAGGTGATGTGGCTCCCCAGATGGATATGGCCGGCGTTCCGGTGAGTGATGCCATGTGCATGTTTGCAGAGTCCATGCAGATCATTGCGTCAAGGTGGCTTATCAGGCGCAACTCGCCGTTGAAATTGCTTTTGCCAATGAAAGATATGGTATTGGGGTATTTGTTGCACCACTCATTGATGGTGCTCTCCTCCTTGGGGCCGTTGCCAAAGAAAAACAACTTGATATTATCCAGCTGCGACAGCTGAGCGACAACCTGTTCCATTTTTTTCAATGGATATATCTTGCCATCGTGACGGGCGAATGGTGCAATGCCCACCCAACGGTCACTCTCCTTGGCGGGGATAATTGTTGCGAAGTCGTCTATGTTCCCCTTGCCTTCGTTGAATAATGATGTAAAATGGGGCTCAAAGGGCAGACCGAGACTTGTGAACACATCGCGGTAACGCTCGAATGTACTTTTGAGCGCTACCTTTTCACTTTCGGGTTTAATCAGCGATTTCTTTTCCTTGCGCCCTTTGTCAATGCTTTTCACCTTGATTCTGCTTAAAAGACGGAAATATCTTCTTAGAATCTTCGTCCTTAGTACATCGTGCAGGTCGGCAAGCATGTCGGGGTTATGCTTTGATAGCTCGCGGTAAAGCCTGTACAGACCATAAAAACCTTTGTATTCGGCCAGATTTATGCCGATAAAATCAAGGTTTTTTGGCTTGTTTATGAAGAATTGCCCGAATCTTTCGCGGCTCACAAAGATGAAACGGTGCCCGGGGTAACTCGCGCAGAGTGAGTATAGCAATGGGATTGTCATTGCTACATCGCCAACGGCAGAGAAACGGGTTATGAGTACGGTTTTTGCAGTACTGTTATTTCTTTGTACCATAAAGGACCGGGTTGAGCGCAGGGTCGTTGTACATCTTCATCTGTCGGTACACCTTCATGTATTTGCGTCCGGCAGCTATATCATCAAGTAGCTGTCCTATTGATGTTGTCATGTCCTTGTATTGCTCGTTGAGGATGTCAAGCTTTGCCTGGCATTTTGCGCGGTGTTCCTCGTCGACATCGTTGCGTCTTACCTCCTCCTGCATATGGTAAATCTTCAATGACAGGATTGAGTAGCGGTCTACTGCCCAGGCCGGGCTCTCGGTGTTGATGGTAGCATCGGCAAGCGGCTTTACCTCTTTGTACTGCTCAAGGAAATAGCTGTCGATGAGTTCGACAAGGTCGGTACGGTCCTGGTTTGACTTGTCTATGCGGCGTTTGAGCACGAGTGCCTCTACCGGGTCAATCTCCGGGTCGCGTATGATGTCTTCAAAATGCCACTGTACGGTATCTATCCAGCATTTGAGGTAGAGGTAGTACTCTATGCTCTTTAATGGATAGGGGTTGTTGATAGGGGTATCAACATTGTCTGTCTTGTGGTAGTCGGCAATGGCCTCGTTGAAAATGGGCCAGCTCATTTCTGTGAACTTTTTCATATGCTGTATTTTTTATATCGCTTGAATTGTTTGCTACAAGTGACTTGTAGTTTGGTATTAATGTGCAAATCTAACTAATTTAATGATAACTGCAAAACTTTGTAGTAAAAGTCGTGGCAACTCATTATATTTGTATGCGGATTTCGTTGCCATATGTGGTGAAATTCCGGAATGGCATATATTTGTCTGCCTATAGTTGCTTCTGAACTCCAAAACAACAAATTAAATGAAAGTTGTCATTGATGAAAAAATACCGTACTTGTGCGATGCATTGACTGCAATGGGTTTTGATGTGGTCGCTTTGCCTGGCGTTTGTATAAAGAATGCGGATCTGTTGGATGCTGATGCCCTTTTTGTCCGTACTCGCACCAAATGCAATGTGGAACTGCTTGCCGGAACAAATGTCCGTTTCATCGGTACGGCAACAATCGGCTACGACCATATTGATGCCGGTTATTGCAGAGAGAATGGCGTTTCCTGGACCAATGCAGCCGGTTGTAATGCCGGTGCGGTACTGCAGTATGTGCAGTCCGTGATATATAGCTGGGCGCGTGACAATGGGTGTAGTCTTGCCGGCCATACGCTTGGAGTTGTGGGTGCTGGTGAAATTGGTTCGCGTGTAATCTCCTGGGCCAGGAGTGCCGGTATGGAGGTGCTTGTCAATGACCCGCCAAAGAGTGACTCCGGCATGGAAGGGCTTGTGCCGCTTTCCGAGATTGCCGATAGATGTGACATTGTGACTTTCCACCCGACGCTTAATGTTTCAGGTCCTTACAAGAGTTATCATCTTGCCGATGAGGTTTTCTTTGAGTCGCTCCGTTTTTGTAAGCTTCTTATAAATGCTTCACGAGGTGAGGTGGTTGACAATACGGCACTGCTTGCAGCGATGGAATGTGGCAAAGTCGGCAGTGTGGCTTTGGATGTGTGGGAGAATGAACCTGCGATTAGTATTCCTTTATTAGATAAGGTTTATGTAGCTACGCCTCACATAGCCGGATATTCGGCCGAGGGCAAGATGAATGCAACGGCATTGGTTCTTGATGCTTTTGTGCGTTTCATCGGTTATAACGGCAATGTGCCCGGGCTGAGCCTTGATGCACCTGAAAATCCTTTAGTGAAGGCTGCTGATGAACAGGAGGCTTTGCTCTCCATATATTCTCCGCTCGATGATACGGTTATGCTCAAAAAGAGGCCTGCCGATTTTGAGAATTTGCGTAACAGTTACAAATTGAGACGCGAACCATCGTCCTATAAAATTGTAATTGACGGAATTTGATGATAAAAAAGTCTACTTTTAACCCATATTTTGCACATTTCGCGGCATTTGTGCAATGGTGGAGTAATTTTTTCTCTTCTTTTTTTGTAGTTCTTAAATTTTATCATACTTTTGCATCAAGGATAAAAGATATTTTTCAAATCTTTAAAAAAATACGATTATGTCAGAAATTGAATCAAGAGTAAAAGCTATTATCATCGAGAAGTTCGGTGTATCAGAGTCAGAGGTTACATCAGAGGCTAACTTTACAAACGACTTGAGCGCAGACTCATTGGATAGAGTAGAGCTTATCATGGAGATCGAGGACGAGTTCGGTATCTCAATCCCAGAGGAGCAGGCTGAGAAGATTGCGACAGTTGGTGATGCTGTCAAGTATGTAGAGGAGAAGGTTGCCGAGAAGTAATCCATCTCTCTCCTTACTGTACTCTTACAATTCTATATGAAACTGAGAAGAGTTGTTGTAACAGGTCTTGGTGCTGTTTCACCCATTGGCAATGATGTTCCCACAATGTGGGAGAATGCTGTTAATGGTGTGAGTGGCGCAGGACCTATTACTCGTTTTGATGCCTACCTCTTCAAAACGCAGTTTGCTTGTGAGGTCAAGGATTTTGACCCCACTGTGGCTATGGATCGCCGCGAGCTACGCAAGGTTGATGTTGACACACATTATGGTGTGGCTGCCGCTGTAGAGGCAATCAACGATAGTGGTCTCGATTTTGAGAAGGTTGACTGCAACAGGGTAGGCGTTATTTTTGGCGAGGGTATTGGAGGCTTGGGTGCTCTTGAGGACGAAATGCGTGCCTTTGCACTTAACCAGGAAAATGGTCCCCGTTTTTCTCCGTTCTTGATAACCAAGATGATATCGGACATGACAACGGGTATTATTTCAATCCGTTATGGTTTGAAAGGTCCTAACTATGTGACTACATCCGCTTGTGCTTCATCTTCAAATGCAATTGTTGATGCCTATGACCAGATTCGTCTTGGCAGGGCCGATGTAATTGTTTCGGGTGGTGCCGAGGCTGCGATATGCAACATTGGTGTGGGTGCTTTCAATGCAATGCATGCTCTGTCGGTGCGCAACGATGATCCACAAGGTGCATCACGCCCATTCAGCAAGAGCCGCGACGGTTTTGTTATGGCCGAAGGTGCTGCGTCGCTTATTCTCGAGGAGTATGAGCACGCTGTTGCCCGTGGTGCCAAGATATATGCCGAGATTGTCGGTACCGGTTTGACTGCCGATGCATACCACATCACAGCTCCACACCCCGATGGCGAGGGTGCTTGTCGTGTGATGAAGGCTGCGCTGGATGAGGCCGGATTGCCATTGGAAAGTGTCGACTATATCAATGTGCACGGAACATCAACACCTGCCGGTGATATTGCCGAGGCTAAGGCTATCAAGAACCTCTTTGGTGAACATGCTTATAAGTTGAATATAAGTTCTACCAAGTCAATGACAGGTCACCTCCTTGGTGGTGCCGGTGCTTTGGAGGCTGTTCTTACAGTACTTGCAGTGGAGCATGGAATAGTTCCTCCGACAATCAATCACGCCGATGGCGATGAGGATCCCGAGATTGACTATGGAATGAACTTTACCTTTAATAAGGCGCAGAAAAGGGATGTGAAGGTTGCTTTGTCAAACACATTCGGTTTCGGTGGCCACAATGCAAGCATTGCTTTTAAGAAAATTGAAGGCTAATAGACTTTTCAGAAAAGTTATTGATAGAATAAGACTCCTGTCCCGAAAGGACAGGGAGTCTTATTTGTTGTTATATTCCATTCTGGGATATGTGCCTCGTGATATCAGGATTTATGAGATGGCGATGACGCACAGTTCATTGTCAGGAAACCAGAAACTCTATTGCAATGAGCGTCTTGAGTTTCTTGGTGATGCAGTGTTGAGTTCTGTGACTGCCGACTATCTCTATTCAAAGTTCAGCCGTGAAAGGGAGGGTTTCCTCACCAAGTCGCGCAGCAATCTCGTTTGTCGTGAGCAACTTAATGAACTGGCGCTGCAGATAGGCCTTGACAAGTATGTGAATGCCTGTGGAGTGGCTCACCAACATAACAACTATATATACGGCAACGCACTTGAGGCGCTTGTAGGTGCCATTTACATCGACAAGGGATACAAGCAGTGCCGCCGTTTTTTGCTCGACAGAGTTTTCTCCCGTCTTGTCGATATTGAGTCGGTTGTCAAATCGGACAAGAACTATAAGAGCCGTCTCATAGAGTGGGGACAGAAGAAACATATTGATGTCGAATTCCGTCTTGTTTCCGAGGAAATGCGCAAGGATGGTGTCTACTTTGTAAGCGAGGTGCTTGTTGACGGCAATGTGTGCGGTATCGGTGACGGCTTTTCGAAGCGCGAGAGCCAACAGAAGGCTGCGCGTCAGGCAATATCCAAACTTAAGAACTCCTGATTATCTTTTACTTGTCAGTGTGACGGCTGCTTTTAGTCTGTCACCTCCCATTGGTGGTGTGTCTTTGCAGAGTGTGATCTCTATTGTCGCAATCTGCTCGAATGTGTCATAAAGCTTTCTGGAAATCCTTTGGCATACATGCTCTAACAGCCTTGATGGTATTTCCATCTCCTGTCGCAGTATGTCAAAAACATCGGCATAGCTCACCGTTCCCTCAATTTCATCGCTTGAGGCGCATCCATGGTCCGAAATTTCCATCTTGATGTCTATCGTAAACCACGCTCCGATCTTCTGCTCCTGCGGCATTACACCATGGTGAGCGAACAGGTGTACATCGCGCAGTTCTATATTGTATTTCTCTATCTGCATATGTGTATAATTGAACCATTCAGAACCGCGTGGGCCCTGAATGGTATGGATTCTTTTATCCGCATTTTGAATAGCCGCAGCCGGGGCAATGCAGGCAACCCTCTTCGAAAATAAGTTGCTGCTTGCAGTTGGGGCATTTCTCGGCAGTGGATGTTCCGTCCTTTATATATCGTTTCAATGCGCGTTCAACACCGTTTTTCCAGGTGTTGATATTGTCCGATGCAAGTTCGAGCGAAGAAATAAGCTTGATTACCTGAACGATTGGCATCTTGTAGCGTAGTACGCCCGATATGAGTTTTGCATAGTTCCAGAATTCCGGGTTAAAACGCTCTGACAGACCTTCAATCGTTGTCTTGTAGCCAATCTTGTTCTCAAACTGGAAATCGTAGCGTTTTGTGCCGTCTTCATTGGTGTGCTTTATGATAATTCCGTGAGTTACATTCTTGGGCAACGGAATGCCGTCTTCATCATCCTGTTGTCCGGTAAAAATCTCATACGGCTCTCCGTTCAGCAGGCCGATGAACGCCACCCATTTCTCCTTGTTGTTCTGGAAACGCACGACATCGGCCTCCAGGACAATGGGGCGCACTTCGGTTATGAACGGTTTCATCTCCTCACTCTCCTTTTTCTCTTTCTTGCTGTCAGTTGACACCAAGACGCCGGCGCGTGAACCGTCACGATATACGGTGCATCCCTTGCAGCCGCATCTCCACGCAGTTACATACAATTCGTTTACAAGCTTCTCGTCCACATTGTTCGGGAGATTGATGGTTACGCTGATAGAGTGGTCAACCCACTTCTGTATGCGTCCCTGCATCTCTACCTTGGCAACCCAGTCGATGTCATTCGATGTCGCCTTTGCGTATGGCGAGCGTGCGACAATGCCGTCAATCTCCACCTGTGAGTATCGTTTGGTGGTGTCTATCCCACTCTTCTTCATCCACTCCACAAATTTATGATGATAGACGATGTACTCCTCGAATGTGTCACCGTTCTCATCGGTAAAGTCCACATGTACTTCCGGGTCATTGGGGTTTACCTTTCTGCGACGCTTGTATACGGGCATGAATACAGGTTCAATTCCAGATGTGGTCTGGGTCATTATGCTCACAGTTCCGGTGGGTGCAATTGTCAGGCAGGCGATGTTGCGGCGGCCATATTTCTTCATATCTTCGTACAGTTCCGGGCAGGCCTCTTTCAAGCGGTTGATGAAAGGATTGTTCTCCTCGCGCTTTATGTCAAATATCTCGAAAGCTCCACGCTCCTTTGCCAGGTTTACTGATGACGAGTATGCTGCAATAGCCAATGTCTTGTGAACTTCCTCGGAGAAAGCAGTTGCCTCCTCGGTGCCGTAGCGGAGCCCCATGGCTGCAAGCATGTCTCCTTCTGCTGTGATGCCGACGCCGGTGCGGCGGCCCATGCTGCTCTTGCGCTCAATTTTCTCCCATAGTTTCCTTTCTGCACCTTTTACCTCCTCGCTCTCGGGATCACTGTCAATCTTCTCCTTGATGGCCTTGATTTTCTCCAACTCAAGGTCGATGATGTCATCCATGATGCGCTGTGTCTTGGCAGCGTGCTCCTTGAAAAGGTCGTAGTTGAAATATGCCTCTGTTGTAAAAGGATTTACAACATATGAGAACAGGTTGATTGCTATGAGACGGCAAGAGTCATACGGGCACAGCGGTATCTCGCCGCATGGATTTGTGGATACAGTCTCAAATCCCAGGTCGGCATAGCAGTCGGGAATGGATTCGCGTTTTATGGTATCCCTGAACAGGACTCCGGGCTCGGCCGATTTCCATGCGTTGTGTATGATTTTACCCCATAGCTTTGTCGCATCAATCTCTTTCGAGCATATGGGATTCTCTGCGTCAATAGGGTACTGCTGTCTATAGGGGGCTGCTGTGGTTACGGCTTTCATGAAATCATCATCAATCTTCACCGATACATTGGCACCGGTGACTTTGCCTTCGGTCATTTTGGCATCAATGAATGCCTCAGCATCGGGATGCTTTATTGACACGCTGAGCATCAGTGCACCGCGTCGCCCATCCTGTGCTACTTCTCTTGTGGAGTTTGAGTAGCGTTCCATGAATGGTACCAGGCCGGTTGATGTCAGTGCCGAGTTTTTGACAGGAGAACCTTTGGGGCGTATGTGTGACAAGTCGTGTCCCACACCGCCACGGCGTTTCATGAGCTGTACCTGCTCCTCGTCTATGCGTATGATGCCGCCATATGAATCGGCTTTCCCGTCCATGCCGATGACAAAACAATTCGATAGTGATGCGACCTGGAAGTCATTGCCGATGCCGGTCATCGGGCTTCCCGACGGAACGACATATCTGAACTTGTCGAGCAGGTCGAATATCTCCTGTGCCGACATAGGGTTCTCGTACTTTGACTCAATCCTGGCAAGTTCATTGGCTATGCGCCAATGCATGTCTTCGGGTGATTTCTCGTAGATGTTGCCGTAAGAATCCTTTACGGCGTACTTGTTTACCCATACTCTTGCGGCAAGTTCATCGCCGTTGAAGTATTCGAGCGATGCCTTGAAAGCCTCGTCATAGGTGTAGTGTCTTTTGTTCATGTCTGTTTAGTCTTTAGTTGATTGTATAGTTAGTTCTTGTGATTACGCAAATTTAAAAATCATTCGTATAATTGCCAAATAAAATCCACCATAACTTCATTTTGTCTCTTGAAGTTTTCCAAAATGATTTTTAAAGCATTGATAGTCAATGCTGTTTTTTGAAATGCTGATTGAAAAGTTTTCTAAAAAGAAAATCAGTGTAATAGCTTGAATGATTTTTATTTAATTTTATGACGGAATGGTTGCGCTTGATCGTGTCCGTTCGTGTCATATATATAGACAACAAGCGCCCACATTTTAAATGCGGGCGCTTGCCTTGTATGATGTTTGTCTTATGCGCTTTGCAGTGAATTGTCAATTTCTTCAAGTTCCACTTTGAACTGCTTGTCTGTGTCGGCAAGATTGGCAATGGTCTTGCAGGCGTGGAGCACGGTCGCGTGGTCTCTGTCTCCAATGTATTTGCCAATCTTTGATGTTGACATGTCAAGGTGCTTCTTGGCAAGGTACATTGCAACTTGGCGTACAAGAACTACCTCGCGTTTGCGTGAACGTGTGTTTATTGCGTTGCACTCAATTCCATAGTAGTCCGACACGGTCTTGATGATGTCATCGATAGTGATTGTCTTCTTCTCGTAGTCCGAGAAATCACCAATAATCCTGCGTGCAAGGTTGATATCGACATCTGTGTTGTTTATTGTTGAATGTGCCATCAATGAAACAACGATGCCCTCCAAGTCGCGGATGCTTGCATTCACATGCTCGGCAATGTATGAAATTACCTCTTCGGGGAATTTGAGGCCATCTCTGTATATCTTGTTGCGAAGGATATTCTTGCGCAGTTCAAGGTCGGGCTTTTCAATCTCGGCTGTCATGCCCCACTTGAAGCGTGTAATCAAACGCTCTTCCATACCCTGCAATTGTGCTGGCGAGCGGTCCGATGTCATAATCAGCTGCTTGCCGTTCAGGTGCAGGTGGTTGAAAATATGGAAGAACGCGTTCTGGGTCTTTTGAAGGCCCGCAAACTCCTGAATATCATCAATGATAAGGACATCAATGCTTTGATAGAATCTCATGAAATCATTGAAGTTTTTCTGGAGTATAGAATCTGTGTACTGCACCTGAAACAAGTGTGCCGATACATAAAGCACGCGCAACTCTGGGTGCAATTCCTTTATTTTTATACCAATGGCGTTCACAAGGTGGGTCTTTCCGACACCCGATGAACCGTGTATGAACAATGGATTGAACGCCCTGCCTGGTTTGTCGGCAACGCTGGCAGCCACAGAGCGTGACAGACGGTTGCTGATACCCTCGATAAAGTTGTCAAAGGTGTAGCGGTTAATGAGCATGGAATCAAGTTCCTGAACAGCCTGCTGCATGGCCACCGGTGCGCTGTTGCCGCTGTTTGCGGTTCTTTTTCCCATTGTGCCGTTGCTTTCGGTACTTACTTCTACACTAAGGTTGTTGTCCTTGTCCGTAAGTACACTGTACATCAGCTGTGTACCCTTGCCCATTACCTTGAAAAGGGTAGAGCGTAACAAATCGACGAAATTGCCCTCAAGGAACTCATATACAAAATTGCTCTTGACCTGTATGGTAAGAGTATTGCCTTCATACTTGAGTGGCTTGATATCAGCAAACCAAGTATTGAAGGTTGTTTCAGAGACATTGTCACGAATGATCTCCAAACATTTGTTCCATTTTGTATCGAGATGGGTTGTCATCGACCGTTTGTGTTTTCTTCTATTATATATTATAATGTGGGGATTAAAGGAGGAGTAATCAGCAGGTTCTGTTTATCTGAAATAAGCATTTGAAACCTGTTCATGTATTAGCCATTCGGCGTCCTCTCCTGATCAATTCCTATGCAAATATCTACAAATAAAAATGAAATTGCAAGTAAGTAAAAAGAACCAAAAAAACTTGCTTGTAATAATGAGCTGTATATCAGCATGTTAAAAAATGATGAGGGACGAAGGATGCTATTTTGCGTTATTTTTTTTAAACATTGATTTTCAGTGTTTTATGTACGGTTGCACACTGTGGCGGTATTGTGAAAGCCTTTTAAAAAACGCATTTCTTCTATCTGTGGTGTCGGTTTCTGGAAATGGTTCACGGGGGTGCGGTTTTTTGTTCTATTTAGAATGAGTCTATATAGTGTGATAAATTTTTTTATTTGGAAATAATTTATATACCCATATCCCGATGCAAAAAAAGTGTCAATTTGATTTGCTTTTTATGAATTTATGGTTTTACTTATACGGCCTCTTCACAAGAAATGGATATGCATGGAAAGCTTTTGCGTAAATTGAAAACGGCTACCATCGGTAGCCGTTTTCAATTGTCATCTTGCAATTTCAAGGTTCAGTTCTTTGTGTAGTTTTTCTATCAGCGGGTTCTTCTCTACAAGAATCGCGAACTGCTTGCTCTTGTCGCTTGTGTGCCGTTCTACAACCACTTTGTTGACTACTATTCTCATCCTCATCTTTGTGCCGCCAAGGAATTGGCTCATGCCCTCGCAGATGCTGTTCTCCTCCCTGCTGAATAGCTCTGCTGCCATAGGGTTGTCAACGGAGATCAAGAATGTTGTGTCGCTCTCCTTCTTTGGTACGATGATCTTCATGCGGTCGGCCAGGGCGCGCTCATTCTCGGGTAACAGCAAAGCATATGATGTCCATGCTTGTACCAATGAGGCGTCTGTTATTTCAAAAGATTTGACTTTCGGCTCATCGGCTACAACGGGATTCTGTGTCTCGATAACCATGGGCTGCTGGATTTCCGGCTGAGGTTGGTTGCCGATATTCGTTCTTGACCTTTTGAACATTCCTCCAAGTGCCCCTCCGCCCTCACTTCTTGTCCGCAATCCCTCGGGGCGTCCTTGCAGTACCGGCTGCGTCTGTACTGACGACTGTGTAGTAGGTGCTGTATCCTGCTTCTGTGCCGGTGGTGTCATGGTCTCTTGCCTTGCTGCGGTTGGGGCTGTTGGAGCATTATCTGCCGCTTTTGTCTCTGTTGCCGGTGCTTGGGCTGTTGCTGTAACGGACACACCGGTCTGCACTCGCTGCGCACTCTGCTCAGCGGTGTTGAATAGGGGTTTTAATATCTTGGGGCGACGCCCCCGTCCATCCTCCCCGTCGTTATCGCTCATCTGCGACAACTCTATGAGTGTAAGTTCGACCTGCAGGCGTTTGTTGCGGCTTGTCCTGTAGTTGAGACTGCAGTCGCTGCATAGTCTTATGGCTTTGAACAGCATCTTTGGCGTGCAGCGCTTTGCCTGCTCGATGTATCTGTTGCGCAGCTCGTCGCTGCCCTCGAATAGCCCGGCTGTAGTCTGGTCGCTGTTCACCAGCAAGTCCCTGAAATGGGATGCAGCGCCTTCTATGAATATGTTGCCTTCGAAACCTTTGTTCAGAATCTCATTGAAGAGCAACAGGCATTGCGAAGCCTTCTTTTCAATGATGAAATCTGTGAGTCTGAAGTAATATTCGTAGTCAAGGACATTAAGATTGTCGATGACCTTTGTGTATGTCAGATCCCCCTGTGTGAAACTTGCCATCTGGTCAAACAGTGACAAGGCATCACGCATGCAACCGTCCGATTTCTGTGCAATTATTCTTAGTGCCTCATATTCGCAGTTTATACCCTCCTTATTGGCGATGCCTTGCAGGTGGGCAATGATATCGCCGGCTTCAATGCGGCTGAAGTCGTATATTTGGCAACGCGACAGAATCGTTGGGATAATCTTGTGCTTTTCTGTCGTGGCAAGGATGAATATAGCATGTGCAGGTGGCTCTTCAAGCGTCTTCAGGAATGCGTTGAATGCCGACGGTGAGAGCATGTGTACCTCGTCAATGATATACACCTTGTACTTTCCGACCTGTGGCGGGATGCGTACCTGCTCGTTCAACGAACGTATGTCGTCAACCGAGTTGTTGCTCGCAGCGTCAAGTTCATATATAGAATATGAGCGCTGCTGGTTGAATGACTGGCATGATTCACACTGGTTACATGGCTCGCCATTCTCGGTTGGATTGGTGCAGTTGATTGTCTTTGCAAATATTCGTGCACAAGTAGTCTTTCCCACACCTCGTGGTCCGCAGAACAGGTAGGCGTGTGCCAATTTGCCGCTTTGGATGGCATTCTTCAGGGTCGTTGTCAGCGATTTCTGCGAAACGACTGTCTCGAATGTATCCGGGCGGTACTTTCTTGCCGAAACTATGTAGTTTTCCATTCTCCTTATAATATTAAATTGTATCAATCTTTACAAAGATAACGCAAACGAGCGAGATAAATAAAGCTTGCTTTGATTTATTTCACAGCGAGTGCCGCAAATCTTATCCAAAGATAACGCAAACGAGCGAGATAAATAAAGCTTGCTTTGATTTATTTCACAGCGAACGAAGAAAATCTTATCCGAAGCAATATGAACTAGTAAAATTGCTTCGGATTTATCCAAAAAAATAAAGCCGGATATGAGTTTGGCATCACTCGAAAAAAATAACACGCATACCCGTCTAAACTTGTTCCTTGATTGTGGTGTCCTTCACTGTTTTTTCATTATCTTTGTAGCAATATTGATAGCTGTATATGTTTCGTAACGCTTTGGAAAAGATAAAGATTGTCCTTGGATGGGTCCGGAATCACAAATATATATTTGTGACACTGGTCTTTTTGGCAATTATACTGGTTCTCGATGATAACAATGTGATAGGCCACATCAAAAATCGTGCAGTCATCAATGAATTGACGAGTGAAATAAAGGCCATGGAGGCTGATTCTATAAATGTCCAGACTAAACTGAATTTGTACACAGGTAAAGATCTTGGCGTTATGGAAGATGAAGCCCGCAAGCGCGGATCTCTTAAAAAAAACGAAGAGGCATTTATAATAAAGTGATAAAAGGTGAAAAAGTATATTGTATTATTGAATTATGTTAGCGCTCTGACCTTGTTGGCGGGCTTGATGATGCGAGTGTTGCTTCCCGAGGTCTATTCTATAGTATACTTGAGCGGTGCGATTGTCTTTGCGATTACACAATTTCTTCTGCGTCCACGCTATGACGGGCTGGTTATGCGTCGTCTTGTATCGCAGCAGCAACTTGCCAGTCTTTTCCTTGTGGGTGCGGGAGTGCTGATGTTTACGCACTATAATAACGAGTGGATAGCAATCCTACTATGTGGAGCATTGATTGAACTTTATTGTGTATTCCGGTTATCGCATGAGATCAATAAGATGGAAAATAACAAAAAGTGACAGATTTCTCTGTCACTTTTTGTTATCTTAACCTGATTACATCTCCCACCTTCAGCGTTGTGTAACTTACATACTGTGGGTTCAGTTTGTATAGGGATTTTACCCTTATTCCATAAATCTGCGAAATCCGGTAAAGGCTATCACCTTTTCTTGTAGTGTGGAATTCATATCCTTTGACAGCCTTACTCCTTTTCTTCTGCAAATAGACAATGTCACCTTCCTTAAATGTATATTCCTTGTACAAGTCATTGCGTTTGCGTATCTTTCGTTTTGAAATTCCAAACTCCTCGGACAATGACTTGAATGTGTCGCCTTCGCGTGCAATCACATATAACAAACCGTTCGCTTCCAGAATTTCCCTGTTTTCATCGTTACTTTTTGCAACTTTTCTTGTTATCGTCTTGTCGTTGCTGTCGTATTGGTACAGTTTGTATCTCTCAATGATGTTTATGAGCTTTTTGTCGTACTCTCTGTCCTCGGCATAGTATGCGTCTTTCAGTCCCTTTGCCCAACCTTTATAGTCTGTTCTTGAAAGTTCAAATAGGAAGTTGTAACGGCTACTGCTGCACAGGAACTTCGAGTGATCCTCGTATGACTTGGCGGCATCCTTGTAACGGCGGAATATGCACCACTTGTCATTGTCGAACGAGTGGATTGTGTCTCCTTGCCATCTACTGTCGGCTTTGATGCCAAAGTGGTTGTTTCCTCTGGTTGCAAGTTTGCTTGTTCCTCGTCCACTCTCCAGTAGTCCTTGCGCAAGTGTAATACTTGCAGGGATACCATATTTCTTCATCTGCTCCACTGCAACAGGGTGGAATTTCTGCAAATAAATTTCGCTCTCATTCATGCCCTGCGCCAAAATTGAACCATTTGCTGTAAGCATCAGGACTATTGTAAGTACAACTGTTTTCGTTAATTTCATATGTGTCTATTGTTAAACTCGCTACAAAATAAGTGAATAAATTGTTTATGCGCAAGATTTTGGTTACATTCGCACAAATAATTCTGCATTGGGCAACTATTTTGGTGCTCCGGCTGTTAAATATATTGTTAAATATATATGGATATGAAAGAGATGACAATAAATACAAAGGTGCTGGTTTGTACGCTCGACGAACTCTCATCTGCCGACAGGGAAGTTGTTGATGCGGCGCGTGCTGCGACAGCCAATAGTTATGCTGTGTATTCACATTTCAATGTGGGTGCGGCAGTGCGTCTTGCCGATGGAACAATCGTGTGCGGAACAAATCAGGAGAATGCGGCCTATCCCTCTGGGCTCTGCGCCGAACGCACCACACTTTTCTGGGCAAATTCGCAATATCCCACATTGGCTGTAGAGGTCCTTGCCATAGCTGCTCGTACCGGGCAAGGTGAACTCGCGACACCCATACCGCCTTGCGGAGCATGCCGTCAAGTGATTCTTGAAACCGAAAAGCGTTTCAACAAAGCAATCCGCATCATACTTTATGGCGCGAAGGAGTGTTATATAATTGAGGATGGTATCAAGGCTCTGTTGCCACTCTCATTCGATGCAGGTTTCCTTGAATAAGCAGCACTGGAAATAATGAAAAAGATAATGTTCGTGTGCCACGGGAATATATGTCGCTCCCCGATGGCCGAATTTGTGATGAAATCACTCGCGCAAAAGAATGGCGCGGAACTGCATATAGAATCCTCGGCAACCAGCCGCGAGGAGATCGGTAACGGTATATATCCGCCGGCAGCGCAGATATTGTCAATGCACGGGATTGGCAGCAAGGGACATCGTGCCCGTCAGTTCACTGTGGCCGATTACAATGATTTTGATATGGTCATTGTCATGGAGGATTACAACAGACGCAATCTTATGCGCCTCATCGGGTGCGATTGCGAGAACAAGGTGTGGAAACTGCTCGACTTTGTGGCCGAGGAACCGCAGTCTTGTAATGGTGCAGATATCTCGGATCCCTGGTATCATGGCAATTTCGACAAGACATATAAGGAGATAGAGCAGGGCTGTAAAGGCTTGTTGGAGTATTTGGGATACTGATATGGGAAATGCGGCTGATGACAAGGTGATAATGGGCATCGACCCCGGAACGAACATTATGGGATATGCCTTCATTGGCGTGAACGGAAACCGTGCACGCCTCATCACTATGGGCGTGATTGATATGCGTAAGTGCAAGGATATGTACATGAAACTTGGCGAAATTTTCGAAAGGGTGCAGGGATTAATTGCTTCCTTTCTGCCCGATGAACTTGCCATAGAAGCTCCTTTCTTTGGAAAGAATGTCCAGAGTATGCTCAAGTTGGGTAGGGCACAGGGTGTTGCAATTGCTGCTGCCATAAGCCGACAGGTGCCAATCCATGAATATGCACCGCTAAAAATTAAGATGGCTATTACCGGTAATGGTTCTGCGTCCAAGGAACAGGTTGCCGATATGTTGCGCCGCATGCTCAATATCTCCGGTGACGAGATGCCGCAGTTCATGGATGCCACCGATGCTCTTGGCGCAGCGTTCTGTCATTATCTGCAAAACGGTAAGCCGGTGAGTGAGAAAAAATACTCTTCCTGGGCCGATTTCGTAAACAAGAACCCCGACAAAGTGAAATGAATCACCTGTCGGGGTTCTTTTATTAAAAAGCTATCAGAAGTCCCGGACAGCAGGGCGAACCATACTGCTAACTGGGGAAATGCATCTGATCGCTTTATTGGATTCACTTGAACTGCGCTATCATCTGTAGCGCAGTATTTTTTGCATTGACAAAACTCGCTTTTGACTTTAGCCCCTACGGGCGTCGACCTTTGGTTCGCGACCCGCACGGTGTAATTGTTGCCACACTTCGTGCGACCTATCGCTGCTCGTTTTGTCGATACGCCGTTACTTGAACCCTGCAATCATTTGCTTTTTGCACATTGATAACCCTTGCTTTTGACTTTAGCCCCTACGGGCGTCGACCTTTGGTTCGCAACCCACGCGGTACGAACTTCGTCCGTACTTCGCGTGACCTATTGCTGCAAGTGTTATCGATGCTTGAACTGCGCTACCATTTGTAGCGCAGTATTTTTTTGCATTGACAAAACTCGCTTATCGCGACCCGCACGGGTGTGACTTTGCCACACTGCGTGCGACCTATCGCTGCTCGTTTTGTCGATACGCCGTTACTTGAACCCTGCAATCATTTGCTTTTTGCGCATTGATAACACCGTCTTTTCGCAACCCGCGAGGCACCAATTTCATCGGTGCTGCTCGCGACTAATTGCTGCCGGTGTTATCGATGTTTGAACTGCGCTATCATCTGTAGCGCAGTTACGGCACATTCATCGCCTTTGTTGCCAAGGCGGCC
>JAEIGA010001374.1_pt1 | contig 37871 bp, 57 predicted proteins | sample 9270691 | NCBI WGS metagenome assembly JAEIGA01 (sample SAMN17057246, study PRJNA624740) | gut metagenome | biome: biome; isolation source: fecal sample | host: Bos grunniens | place: China: Xizang | collected 2019
ATGGCGCAGATTGAAACATGGTACAACCAAGACTTGCAACAAGCCGTCAAGGTCAGATACATTGATGGCAACGTTTTTTCCGCAGACAACGCCGGAAACATTGTGGGCGTGAACTTGTTTGACGGCGGCGCACCCGCAACCTTGTCCGGTTCCGTGAGTGCGCTTATTATCCGGGCAGACGGCGCAACCGTTGCGGCTGTCGGCACGTTGTCCGGCAATCAAGTTTCCGTTGCGTTGCCGCAATCGGCGTATGCTGTTCCCGGCGCAATAAGCATTGTCTTGAAGTTGACAGACGGCACAACCGTCACAACCGTGCTTGCGGTTGTCGGCGTTGTGTATATGTCAACCACGGACACGGTTGTTGACCCCGGAACCATTATTCCGGATATCACAACGCTTGTTGCAGAGATTGAAGCCGCTGTTGCGTCCATCCCTGCGGATTATACTGACCTGTGGACAAGCTTGGCCCCCAACTATAGCACTTCCAATGCGTACAAGGTGGGGCAATATGTGACATACAATGGCGGGTTGTATCGGTGCGTAACCGCTATCCCAAGCGGCGAAAGTTGGACGGCGGCGCATTGGACAGATGCGAAACTTGGCCCCGACCTTGCTGATTTGGCAAGCGAATTTTTCGGAAAAACCTATATTGAAGGTACACCGCTTCCCATGCCCGTTGCAAATTGGAAGACGGGATATTACAAGACCGCTGACGGAACTTATGAAACATGGAACCGGACAATATGCACAAACGTTCAAATTCCAATTTTTGCAGACGGGTTTGTTGCTGTTGCACCGGGTGGCGTATATGTTATTGCATACGAATATGACGAAAGTGGGACATACATAGGTTATCACGGAACATATGCCGGGGCGCAAGCAACAAAATACTTGGCTATAAATACCGAAAGCGGGCATAAATTCAATTTCGCAATTGGCCTTTTTGCAACCGGAACCGCAAGTTCATATCTTACGCAGACATTTATTGATTCATTCAAGCTTGTCCCTGTTTACAATACTGACAAAAACACATATACAAACCGAATCCGGCAGTTCGTACATAAATGGCAGACAGGATATTACAAGTATTCGGACGGAACCTATGACGCTTGGACACGGTCAATATGTACAAAGACCCCGATTGCCGCAGATGCCAACGGAAAGCTTAAAATCATTGCCCCGGAAGGGGCATACGTTCAAGTTGCGGAATATGATAATAACAATACGTTTGTTGGGTATTACGGGAATTTCAATATCAATTCCGTAGAAATGGCAAATGTTATGACTTCTGTTGTTTCGCTCAATACAATCGCAGGTCATAAATACAATTTTTCAATTGGCTTGTATGACAGCGGAACCGCAAGTTCATACCTTACGCAGACATACCTTGACAAAGTTGAAGTATATACGAATTACGGAAACGGGACATATGACATTGAAACAACAGGGGACAGCACGGACAGGACAGCTGAAATTGTCGGGATTCTTGAAAAAAACGGCGTGTGTTCATTCGGGCCGGGTCTGTTCTGTACCAATGGTATTACCATGCCGGAAGGGTCAACAATCAGCGGTTGCGGGGATGCAACGGAACTGCGGCTGATTCCGTTTGACGAAACGGAAAACCTGTGGACATTCGGGGATAAGTCTTTCACGCAGGAAGTCATCGTCGAGTTTGATGACCTTCTTCCGGCGGGGAAGTATGAGATCACTGCGGATGTGACTTCCGAAGACACGGTTGGCACTTCAAGCCTTATCACATTCTACACCGGGACCCCGTACGTCTGGGCAACAACCGGAAGCGGGCGTGGCAATATCGGCAGAGGAACCGGGAAAAGAGTCGTTATTGATGCCGCAAAACCGTTCATTGCTATTGGTATTTATTCGAGTACCACATACGCCGCCAGCGCAGGACTTGCCGCTTCCGTTGCCAACGTTCAGATGAAGCGGATCGGAACCGCTGTGACCATGACGAGCAATAACACGATCAAAAACATCGCAATCACGGGAAGCGACGAAGATATCGAACTTTCGTCGACCTGCGGGAATCGGCACGGGATCGGGTATTATGGAAAAGGCGAGGAAAGCACGAATGAACACGGTATAATTGACGGGTGCTTTATCCATGGATTCACGGGCGGCGGGATCAATCTTTATAATACCGGCGGGATGGTTCACAGTGGTCTGAACATCTGTAATGTATATTCATTCAATAACTATTGCGGATTGCTGAATGAGCATTATTCAGAGTTCCACAGGATCAGCAACAGTGCGTTTATATGGAACTATATCGGCGTATTGTGCAACGGCGGAAACAACCAGTTCACGGGTTGCGCGTTCAGCCGGAACTATTACGGATTTGTCTATGACAATTCGTCGGACACGCACAGGAACGGAACGCATGGCAGTTGCGTGGGGTGCATCATTCAGCATAATCAGATATGCGGTATATACATGAACCATGTGCAATCCGGGTTCATGTTTGTCAGTTGCAACCTTGACCCGAACACAACGGAAGACAAGGGCATAGAACTTGTTGATTCGACTTTGGTCATTTTCAGTGCTTGCAACTTCATGGCGTATATGAACATTACAATCACGGGCGGCGGGTTGACGCAATTCACCGGGTGCAACTTCCGCAACAACATGACGGAACACACAACCATAACAAATAATACCGCTGTGAAGTTCACAAATTGCTTCACGTTCGGCGGGGTTCCGGTTGACCCGACCGCATAAAGCAACGGGGGTGAACGCAACATGATACATTGGTGCTTTGCCTTGGGCGCATTCCTGTTCGGGGTCATTGTCGGGGCATTCCTGCTTGCTATATTGGCGGCAACCAACCGGGAAGAATGACCACGCTAATGGCCATTTTTGGCATATGCCCAAATTTGGCGAAATTTGGCCCCATTCAGCCGCTTTGGCTGTCGGATGGGTAAATATCCATCCGACAGATCACAGGCGGTTTCTGTGGATAACCTTGGTATCAAACATTACCATTTCCACCATGTTTTCCGCAATCTATGCGCTACACGGCTAATATGGTTGTGTAGCGTAACCGTTACATACAAATTTGCACGCCTGTGGAAAACTTTTCCTGCGTGCTGTGAATAAAATTGTGGAAAACTCAAAACCGGGCATTTCCCGGCGTTTTTTTGTGAAAGGCGGGTGAACCGGGTGATACAAACATCGGACTTGATAGCGAAATTTGAATACGCCATTACCAACAAATGGGGGTACATTTGGGGCACAGCGGGCGGCGTATGGACACAGGCGCAACAGGACAAGGCAACACGGGAACAGACCGCCAAATACGGTCAACAATGGGTTGGTCACAACGTTGCCGATTGTTCCGGGTTGTTCTCATGGGCGTTTAAACAGCTTGGCGGGTATATGTACCACGGTTCAGATACCATGTACAAGAAGTACACAACCGCAAGCGGCAAGCTGACCAAAGGCCAACGGTCAGACGGTCAGACCTTGCAACCCGGCACGGCTGTTTTCACATGGAAGGAAGTTGACAAAAAGTATGGTCATGTCGGCCTTTATATAGGAAACAACACAGTTATTGAAGCATACGGCACGCAGAAGGGCGTAATCAGATCAAAGGCCACGGAAAGCAGGTGGACAAATTGGGGTGAACTGACGGGCGTTGACTATTCCGGCGTTTCCCCGTCCCCTACCCCATCCCCGACCCCGGAACCCGAAAAACCTACCTTGCGCCGGGGATCAAAAGGCGAATATGTGACCCTTGCGCAGACAGAGTTGATACAGAAGGGGTATGATTGCGGTTCGTTTGGTGCTGATGGTCAGTTCGGGGCCGCAACTGAAAAGGCTGTCCGGGCTTTTCAGAAACAGCACGGGTTGACCGTGGACGGCGTAATCGGCCCGAAAACGTGGGCGGCGTTGGATGCGGTTGAACCCATTGTCAAATATACGGTCACAATTCCGCACTTGTCCATTTCGCAAGCTGAGGCGTTAGTCAGCCAATATCCCGGTGCAACTATGACGGAAGAAAGGGTGTGAAAGCAATGGATTGGCTTGCGGTTGTTGCCGCCGCTATAACGGCAATATTCGGTTTCCTTGGGACTTACATTTCAAACAGAAAACAATCTGTTCTGATTGCATACCGTATTGAAGAACTTGAAAAACGGGTCAACAAGCACAATGACCTTGTTGAACGTATGTACAAGGCTGAAGGTCAAATCACAGAACTTCAACACGATGTATCCGAAATGAAAGGGAAAATTGCGTCATGAAACTGCCCGACAAAGTATACTTGATTTTGAAGTGGTTGACCCTTGTGTGTATCCCGGCATTGACCACGGCATATGTCGGCCTTGATTCCGTGTTCAATTGGGGATACGGGGACATTGTTGCCAAGGTCAGCGCAATTGTATGCACCCTGTTGGGTGCGCTGATTGGCATCAGCACGGCAGACTATTACAAGGACAAAGACAAGGAATAACGGCACAGGTTGCCAACCCCGGCGAAAGCCGGGGCCTTTTTTTATGCCTATTTTGCGCCGGATGACGGAATACCCCGCCTTTTTGTAGCTATTTTGCGAAATCTGACGAAATAGATTGTAGTTTTTCTACAAATAATGCTTGCATTGTTGTAGCGTGTATGCTACAATATCAAATGCCGGGGGGGCTGTCCCCCGGACGGGAGCGGACGAACCGCCGGACAAGAAAGGAAGGGCGCACATGATTATCACAACGGAAGCAACGTACAGGAAACTTGAAAAGGTATTTACCGGGACGGCAAAAGAGTGCAGACAGATTTTAGCGGACACAATGCCTTTTGCCCGCAAGGACATCAAGGAAAACACCCGTGGGGACAACTTGATTGCCTATTACCGCCCGGACGGCGGCAAGACAATCAATGACAAGGTTTATATGCTCCATTGGAACAAGAACGGCACGGTTAGCCTTTACCTTTGACATTAACGGACAGGGGCGGCACGCCCGCCCTTGTGGTTAGTGCCAACAGGCACAATAAATTGAAGGGGGAAACACAAAATGGCAAGCATCGAGTACATTACCAAGAGGATTGAAGGAAAGCAGAAGGAAATTACCAAGCTTGAGAACAAGCTTTCCCGGATCAAAAAGGCACAGGCAACCAATTGGGAAGTCAATCCGTATTACTATCATGAATCAGACCTTAAATGGACGCTGAAAGACCTTGAAACGGCACAGAAAGCACTTGCCGATTATGAAGCGCAGTTGGTTGCCGAAACCGAAAAGGCTAACAGCCGCAATGTCCCCGCAATCCTTGAATTCCTTGAAGGATGGAAAGCACGGGTCACAGGGTACTATCATGACAGGTTCACGGTTTACCTTGAAGAGCGGGCAACCCGGTATGAAGAAAACCGCAAGTATTGCGATTTCGTCAATACAGGTTGGTACAAGATTGAAGACCGGGAAGCGGCACGGGCAATGGTTAAGGAAGCAAGAGAAAAGGAACGCAAAGCAGGCAACGCTTTCCATCGCAAGTGGAACTTCATTATGCGGTATGTTGATAGAACTGCGTTCAATGACGAATTGCTTGCCAAGGATTTAACGCAGGAAGCGAACGCCAAGTATGACGATATTATCAACCGTACAAACGCTATTTGCGGCAAGATCACAGACGCACGGGGGCTGTGGGTTGGCAACAAGGGTGACCTTGACGGAATCGTGATTGGCGAACGTGGAACGGCAAAGGTTCAGACCATCGGGGCGGGCGGTTACAACATTCAATGCTTCCACTTCCGCACGTTGGTTCATGAAGTAAAGTGAGCATTGACGCTGACAGACAGCGGGCGCAAGCCGCCCGTTGTAGTCAACGCCAAGGGCGTTAGAACAAGAAAGGGGCAAGAATCATGGAAAAGCGCACGTTAGTCAAGACGGACAAGAACGGAACCAAGTATTGGAACACACGGGTACGGTGCGACCATTGCGGGGACGGTTCCGGTATTTACAAGTGGGGGGCCATTCAGCATGACGCATACGGCAATTGCATTGGTTCTACCTATTCGGGAACCTGCTTCAAGTGCGGCGGGGCCGGGTATGTGTGGGAAATCGTGAAAGAGTACACCCCGGAATACCGGGCCAAGCTTGATGCCGCCAACGAACGGCGCAAGGCCAAACAGCGTGAAAAGTGGGAATCTGAGCGGGCAGAACGTGAAAAGTATTGGGCAGAACAGCGGGCGCAATGGGCCAAGGAAAAGGAAGAGCGGCGCAAGGCTGAAGAAGCACGCAAGGCCGTTTCGCAGTATGTCGGCAACGTGGGGGACAGGATCACGGTTACCGTCAAGCTTGAAAAGCGGGTTGCGTATGAAGTCCCGGCTTTCGGCGGGTACGGCACGCAGATAAAGCGTATTTACATCTTCGCTGACGATGCCGGAAACAAGATCGTTTGGAAGACTTCCGGCGTGCTGTGGCATGACCCGAATGATTGGAACAAAGGCGGCGTGCAGGAAGGTGACACGGTCACAATCAAAGGCACGGTCAAAGACCACGGGGAATACAACGGCGAAAAGCAGACGGAAATACAGCGGGTCAAGATTGCTTGACACAGACGAAACCGGGCGGGGCGGTATAACCCCGCAGGAAGGGGCAGAACATGGCAAGGCAGATCATTAGTTGGAGCATTGACCATCATATTGAGTTGCTGACTTTGCACCGCAGTTTTGACACGTTGGAAGCGGCTGAACGATTTGCACAGGGCAAGGATGTTGTTGACATATACAGGGCAAAAGGCAGGTTCAAGGTTAAATACCACAAGATCAAGCGGGTTGATTACGATGAAAACGGATTCCCGATTAAGTGAAAGGAAGGTGCGGAACATGGCACGGGAAATGTATTACTTGGTGCAGAGCATCAGCACGGCAACGGAACGCAATACCAACTTTGCGGGCGAATGCCATTTGTACTACCACGGCAAGGGCAATGAACTTCTGTTTGCCGAAACCGGGTTAGCACACATCGATTTCGACAACTTGACCCCGTATTTTGTCCGGGAATACGGTTACAAGCGGCTGTGCGATGCAGAACGGAATTGGTCATACAAGAACCCGGAAAATGACAAGTATTGGACAACGGAAGTGCAGATTGTCCGGGCATGGGTGCGGAAGGACAACCGGGTTTTCATTGAAGCGTGACGCTGACAACCGGGGACGCACGCCGCCCCCGGATGCCAACGCCAAGCGTTGGGGAAAGGAAGGTGCAAGGGCAATGAAAAGCATCAAGGAAAAGCTGAAGGATCACGCAGAGATTGAGCGCAAGAACCGGGGAAACGTGGAAGCATGGAAACGGGGAAAGGAAGGTGCGGCAAAATGACATTCAAGGCTATGGGGTGCGACCCGCAGGAAACGGAACGCCGCATTGCGGTTTGTTCCCGGCTGAACGTGCTTGCGCACAAGCGTGACACAACGGATGACAAGGCCAAGGCAAAGCGTATTGACCGCAGTATTGCCGCTATTTTGCGGCAGGAACGCCCGTGGATGAAAGACATAGTATATTTTCTTTACTGACATGACAACGGCCTTGCCGGGGGCATTATACCCGGCAGAAAGGGGGATCATATGTCAATGGTTGTTGGGACGCTTGGTGTGACGAATACGGGACACATTGAAAGCGGAAGGATTGATTCCGGGAAATGGTACACGGTTGACCGGATCATAGTCAAGCTGAGCAACGGACAGCGGTTGACACGGTATGCGGTATGCGTCAACGGTTGTTGGAAGACAAACCAACGCATGACCTTGCGTGAAGCACGGTCAGAAGTTGCCCGGTTGCGGGAAGAAGCAGAACAGGCAAAGTATTTTGCAATGTACATCTGAAAGGAAGGTTGATAGCATGACCCCACAGTTGGAACACAAGACACAGAAGGTGCTTGACATGACCGTTGACGGTCTGAACATCTTTTGCATTTTCCACTATGACGAAACGCAGAACCCGTACCACTTGTTTTGCAAATGGTATGAATACCACGGGGATCGTGACTACGGTTGGCACAGGAAACAGGTTGCCCGGTATCAGAACATGATTGGCGTGCTTGACCATATCCGCAACTTTGTTGTCAAGCAGGAAAAGGAAAAGGGGGTGCGGTTATGACAGGGCGTGAAGCGGCGGCGTATATCATTGCCAACGGGTATGAGGAAAAGCCGCTTGTAATTTACATTGACGGCAAGGCTATTCCGATTTGGGATATTTGCTATGAGTTGGGAAAGAAAGAGTTGGTCATACTTCCCGACTATCCGACCATTGAAGAGAACTGACTACCGTTTTGACTACCAAACCATGCGTCAAAACGCACAAAAATAACACTTTTTGACTTAACCCGGCAGACATAGAAAATGCCCCGTGCCTTATATGGCACGGGGTTTTCCTGCATGGCTCAAATAGGACTCGAACCTATGACACTCCGGGTATGAAGCGGGCGTGCCTATGAGTCACAAACGCTGTCCCCACAACGGTTGCACGGTTTCATTTTTCCGTCTGACTACCATTTTGACAACGAAACGCAGTTTTTTAACCGTTCAGCTTCCTGCGTTTCCCGTTCGTCTGTCACGCTGTCATAGACCTGCAAAATCATGCGTGCGTCAGCGTGCCCCATCCAACGTATCACGGTATGCAGTTCAATGGGCGGGTGCATTGATCGGCACATCGTGGCAAAACTGTGCCGCAGATCATACGGCGTGACCGTGAACGATACCCACGGGGGCAACGTACCCCCGGCGGCAATGATAGCCTTGTGCGCCTTGGTGCGACCGTACCAACGGCGGTCAATCCCGTTTATTGCGGTTTCCATGCTTGCCACATATGACCGCCACACAACCCGCCACGTTGTCTTTGTGACGGGTTGCCCGTGCGCTGATGTAATCAGCAACCCTTTCCGGCCTTGCAAGGCGGCTTTCAGCGGCGGCAATAATGGAATGGTACGATTTGCCCGGTCTGTCTTTCCACGGTCTGAAAAGGCGTATTTTTGCCCGTTTTCGGTATCCGTGTGCGCCGTCTGTCTGACCGTGACGGTTTCCCGCTTGAAGTCAATGTCCCGGTCAATGTCCAAGGCTTTCATTTCCTGCGGGCGCAGACCCGCATACAACATTGCCATTGCCGCCGGGTGCGCCCTGTGGCCTGTGCATAGCGTCAGAATCCATTGCCTTTCCTGTTCGGTTATTGACCGATGCCCGCCGACCGTCCCCCGGTGCGGCTTGGCTGTCCGGTCACGGGCCGGGTTGCTTTGTATCAGACCATCAGCAACCGCAGAGTCAAACAAGGAACAATACAGTTGCTTTGCCGCCTTGATGTACGAATTTGACAGCCCTTTATAGCGGGCAGAAAATACGCTTTTTATATCGGAAGGTTTTACATCATGCACAGGCAGGTTGCCAATGCTGTCCGTCAGATTTGCAAGATGAGTCCGCAACCCTTTCATTGTGCTTGGCGCAATATCCGGGTGCGACCGTTCAAGCCATGCGTCAGCGTATCCCTTGACGAACCACACGGCAACCCGGCCCCGCTTTTCAGCGGCCTTGAAGTCTTCCCGCTGTCGCAAACAATCGTCAAGGTCATAGCTATAAAACCATTGACCGTGATACCTGCAAGCATACCGCCCGTCCGGGCGTTTTTTCAACCGCTGTTTTTTCTCACGGGGCATGACAATCACCCTTTGCATAAAGTGCATAAACAAAAGTCATTGTGCCACAACGGTTTCCGCAAAGGTCAAACTTGAAAACGGCGTTTTCCGTGGTTTTCGTTGCATACTCTATACATTTTCCGTTTTCCGGCAAATTGTAGTCAGTATGCTACAAGCCTTATTTTGCTTGTGGTCTGTTTGCGCAACGCCTTTTGAAACAACTATGCAGGAATCGTGCATAATCGCACCAACCCCCGTCTGACCTTTCGGATGGGTTACCGTTCATTCGACAACCAAAGCGGCTGAATGGGGCCAAAAACTGCCAAAAACGGGCATATGCCATTTTGACCCGCAAAAACGGTCACCAAACCCGCACAAAACCGACCGCCAACCCGTAAATCCGCACATCTGACCCGGCTGTGTACACCTGCGGCGGGAAAGCCGGGTTGTCAGCTACCAAGACGATACCTTCCCCGTTCCGATAGAACCGCTTCAGCGTTGCTTCCCCATTCACACCGACCGCCGCAATCTGTCCGGGGTCAACTTCTTCCTGCTGACGGATCAAGACAAGGTCACCCGGTTCAAATGTCGGGGTCATGCTTTCCCCTTTGCACCGCAAAGCAAAATCAGCATGAACCCCGTCCGGCAGGTCAGCAAACCCGTCAATATTTTCTTGGGCAAGGATCGGCTCCCCGCACGCTATTTCACCGACAATCGGCACAGCCTTTTTGACAATGCCGATGAATGGCGGCAGTTTGTCCGTCCGGCAAAGCAATTCGTCAGTTGACACGCTCAAAGCGTCAGCAATGCGACTTAGCGCAAGCACGCCCGGTTCAATGACCCCGGTTTCATACCGGGCAAGCGTCACCCGGTTCAGCAATGCCATTTCCGCAAGTTGGTCTTGGTTATACCCCCGCTCCCGGCGCAATTCGGCTATGCGTTTTCCAATGTCTGATTTCATATTTTCACCCCCGCTTGTTTGTATCTTTTATGTTACAAAGAAGCAATAAAATTGTAAATAGTTTATTTGCTAAATTATGCTTGCTATTGTGTAGCGTGTGTGCTATGATTATTTGGGTTGTAGCATTTTCGTAACAAAGGGGGTGGAAAATCATAGTTCGGGTTGCAGAAGTGCGACAGGCACGGGGCATGACGCAGGAACAACTTTCCGTTGCGTCCGGGGTTCACAGGGTAACCATTGCCCGCATTGAAACCGGGGAAGCTTCCCCAATGGCTGAAACGCTGAAACGCATTGCGGATGCGTTGGGCGTTTCAATGGATGAACTTATTGACAAGGAAGCGGGGTAAACATGGATAGGCTTTATTCGGTACAGGACATTTGCGGGCGGTATCAATGCAAACCCGCAACCGCCCGGAAGTATATGCGGGACATGGAACACTTAGAGTCCCCGCTGATGGTATCTGAACGGGCGGTCATTGCATGGGAACGCCGCAAGACCTTGCCGCCGGAAAGCGAAACCCGCCGACTTGTGCGGAAGGGGGTGAAAACAGCTTGAACGTGGACGCAATCAAGGAAGCGGCTGACGCACGGGAATGGGAAGAACTCAACAAGGAAGACCCACGGGCGCAAAAGGCGGCTGACCTGCTGACCAAGGCATACAAGACGCTTGAACAGGCGCAAGGGTATCTGAAGGAAGCTGTCAGCGTGCTTGAGTACACGCCGGAAACCTTCCGGGTTGATTCCCTTGCAGACGATGCGGAAAACTTGGCTTTTGCCGTATGGCAACAAATTGAAAGGATGAAATGAATGGAACTGTGGGAACTGATGCACCCCGCCGCCGGGAAGATCAAGGGGATACGGTTTACGCCGCTTCAGCGGTTGCGGCTGTGGTTGCGCAACAGACGGGGCGAATACCCTTGGTTTGCGCAGGTATAAAAAAATGCCCGCTGTGAAGCGGGCAGGTAGCGTGCAAGGGCAAAGGCACACAACCAAGCAGATTATAACAGACAAAAAACGGAAAGGAAATATGTTATGAGCGAATTAAGGAACCCCGAATATGACGGGTTTGTGATTGACACAGACGCAAAGGCTGAATGGGCCTTGCAGAAAATCCGGGAAGCACGTTCAGATCGTGACAGGTGGGTTGAGTGGTACAAAACCAAGATTGATGAAATCACGGAACAGACCGACTTTGACACGATGAACCTTGAACGGATGTTGATGGAATACTTTGCGACCGTCCCCCACAAGAAGACCAAGACGCAGGAAAGCTACAAGCTTCCGGGCGGCAAGCTTGTGTTGAAGACACAGAACCCGGAATTCAAGCGGGATGACAAGGCCGTTATTGAATGGCTGAAAGCTAACGGACAGGAACAGTTCGTCAGAATTGAGGAAAAACTTGCATGGTCTGAACTGAAGGACGCAACGGCGGTTTTTGAAGATCACATTGTAACGGAAGACGGCGAGATTGTCCCCGGCGTGGAAGTTGTCAACCGTGAAGCAAAATTTGTTGTAGAGGTGTAAGACGATGGAAGGAAAGATTTTCGGCTTGATGGGTCAAGCAATGCGTGAAATTGGTGCAATCGGCAAGGACAGCAAGAATCAGCAACAGGGTTTCATGTACCGTGGCATTGATGCTGTCATGAACGCCTTGAATCCGGTTATGGGGAAGCTTGGTTTGTTCCTGTGCCCGGAAGTGCTTGAACAGACACGGGAAGAACGCCAAGGGCGCAACGGCGGGACGCTGTTGTATTCCATTCTTAAAATCAAATACACCCTGTATGCGCCGGATGGGTCAAGCGTTTCCTGTGTGGTAATTGGCGAAGGGATGGACAGCGGGGACAAGGCAAGCAACAAGGCCATGTCAGTTGCCATGAAATACGCCGCTTTTCAATTGTTCATGATTCCGACCGAAGAAATGATTGACCCGGATGCGGAAACGCATGAAGTTGCCCCGAAAAGCGCCCCGAAACAGGCGCAGAAACCCGCCCCGGCCCCGGCAAAGCAGATTGCCACGGTTGCGGTCACAACGGCGGCGAAAGTGCCGGAAAAGCCGCAGGAAACCATACCCGCAGACCCTGTGCCGCCCGTGCTTGAATACCTTGCGAAAGAGCGGGAAGCCTTGCGGGTTGTGCGCAACATTACCAAGGCTGAAAACAACGCCATTTGGAAAGCGCAGGTCAAGGCATTGACGGGCGCAAAGATTATCCCGGAAAAGCCGCTTGCAGAGTACACGCAGAAGGAAGCTGAAGGGTTGATTGCGGCAATGTATGCCAACTTTACGCCCACGGGGACGGTGCTAAAGGATGCGGGGAAAACTGCGTGATTTGACCGTTAACCGTGACGGCACACAGAACGTGACCGTAACCGTTGACGCAGACTTCACAACCACGTTTGACGCACTCAAAGAATGCGTGGTTGATGTGGATATCAAGAAAGCGGCACGGGGCAGGTCAAAGGACGCTAACGCATTCTGTTGGGCCTTGTGTGCGGATATCGGCAGAGCCATGACCCCGCCGGAAAGCAAGGAAGACATATACCGCAGAGCAATCAAGGCGGTTGGGGTATGTTGGCAGACAACGTTGCCGCTGTTCAGTATTGACGATGTGCGGCGGCGTTGGGAGTCACACGGCACAGGTTGGTTCATGGAAGTTGTTGACGATGACGCACCGGGCCGCAAGCTTGTTCAGATGTTTTTCGGGTCAAGCACATACACGGTTGATGAAATGCGGGTGCTTCTTGAATGGCTGACGGATCAAGCAAGGCAAATGGAAATCCCGATACCGCTGTCAAAAGCAGATGAAGAAAGAATGTTGGAAAGGTGGGGGCACAATGTCACAGGCAACAGAAGTGATTGAGTACATCCGGGATCACGGATCAATTACAACCATGCAAGCGTTCGGCTTGGGTATTACCCGGCTTGCGTCAAGGGTTCATGAACTGCGCACGTTCGGGATCAACGTTGAAAGGGAAATGGTCAGCGTTCAGAACCGGAAGGGCGAAACGTGCCGGGTTGCCCGATACACGATTCCCGGCGGCGTGCCGGAATGTTTCAGCGCATGAACAGTATTGTACAGGATTTGTCCGTTGAAAGGTGCTTTGTGTGCGGCAGTATGCGGGACTTAGAACTGCATCACATCATGCACGGGACAGCAAACAGGCGGCTTTCTACACGCTATCAATTGACCTGTTGGCTGTGCCGCACACATCACACGGGCCGCTTTGGTGTACACAGCAACGCAGACTTGAACAGGCGTTTGCAGATGGAAGCGCAAGCGGCATTTGAGAAAACACACTCACGGCATGAGTGGATGACTATTTTCGGAAAGAATTATTTGTGAAAGGATGCAAGGGCAATGAGTAGACCATACACACGGATCACGCCGCAGATGTTCAGCGCAATCAAGACGCTATTGAAGGGCGGCGCAACACAGGGCGAAGCGGCAAACTATATGGGAATCAGCGGAAACACGGTCAGCAGGATTGCAAAGGCTGAAACGTTTGAAGAGTATACGAACATCGCATATGCAAACGGGTGCGGCAAGGGCATTCCGAAGGGCGGCTTGCTGACCGATGACAAGCAAGGCGGCGGCACAATTTCGGCAAACTATCAACTAAACCGGATTTATGAGTTGATGAAAACACAGACCGAAACGCTGACGCTTATATCAAACAAGTTGGCGTACATCGTTGAAGAACTGACAAAGTGAGGTAGTCAGATGGCAGACAAGTATGTACCCATTTTCCTTGAATGGCTTGAGGTCACGCAAGACCTTTCAGCAGAGGAAAAGGGCAACTTGATTGATGCGGTTGTATCATACGCCGCCGGGAAGGAATATGAGCAATTACTTTCCGGCGGTTGCCGGATTGCCTTTCGATTCTTGAAAGGACAGGTTGACCGCAATGCCGCCATTTCCGATGTACGCAGACAGGCACGGCAAGGCAAACGGCAACAAGACACAACCGACAACAACAACGAAGATCAAACAATAACAAGCGACAACAAAACACAACAAAACACAACAAAACTGCCAAAAGAAAAAGATAAAGAAAAAGATAAAGAAAAAGATAAAGATAAAAACAAAGATAAAGAATATTGTGCCCCGCTGAAGCGGTTCACCCCGCCCACGGTTGATGAAGTGCGGGAATATTGCAAAAAGCGTGGGAACAACATTGACCCGGAATATTTCGTTGATTACTACACCGCACGCAATTGGACGCTGTCAAACGGGAAAAAGGTATCTGATTGGCGTGCTTGTGTGCGGACATGGGAACATAACAACTACAACAGCAATGTCAAGAAGTTGCCCGCACAGAGTTATTCACAGCGGGATTATTCCGGGGAACAGGAAGCGGCAATGCGCCGGATGATGGAAAACACGTTCTGAAGCATATGCCGCCATTCGCTAAAAACGGGCCTTTTCAGCGCACGCAGACCGGATGGCGGCAAATGCCAAACCAACACAACGAAAGCGAAAACAGGGGGCAAAGAGATTGAACAATGAGCAAACGGAAGTATGCAGACATTGCGCATATGCAAAGCAACACTTTGGCGGGGCGTGCTATTGCGTCAAATACGGGTATGTTATTGGATATTCAAAAACCGAATGCCGGGGGTATGAGCGGGAACAAGTACGGCAACCGGAAGATAACGTTGGACGGGCTGACATTCGACAGCCAACATGAAGCGCACAGGTGGGTTGAATTGCAGTATATGCAACGGGCCGGGTTGATATCAGACCTGCGGCGGCAAGTTGAATATGTGCTGATTCCAAGCCAAACCCGTGACGGCAAGGTTATTGAACGCCCGGTCAGATATGTTGCGGATTTCGTTTACACGCAGGACGGGGAAGAAGTGGTTGAAGATGCCAAATCCCCCGCCACAAGAACACGGGAATACATAATCAAGCGCAAGTTGATGCTTTGGGAGTACGGAATACAGATTAGAGAGGTGTAAAGGATGCCGGAAAAGTGGGTTTTAAGGCAATTGCAAGCCTTGCCATTGATTGCCAAGGTTAGGAAGTCGCAATTGCGTATACGGGAATGGTATGAACATTTTGACGGAAACGTTTGTGTTTCATTCAGCGGGGGCAAGGATTCAACCGTTTTAGCACACTTGGTGCATGAACTGTATCCGGAAGTTCCGCTTGTGTTCGCCAACACGGGACTTGAATACCCCGAAGTGCAGAGTTTTGCCCGGAAGATGGGGGCAGAATTTGTCAGACCAAAGTTGCGCTTTGACGAAGTGATTAGCAAACACGGATACCCGATTATCAGCAAGGAAGTTGCAGAAGCAATCTATTACGCAAGGCGTATCAGATCAAAGCAGGATGACCCGGCAGACAATGCCCGTGATGCCGTGCCGCATGGCGAGAAAACAGCGGAATATTACAAAAGAATGGTCACAGGCAAGCCGGGGATATCTAAAGACGGAACTATTTTGACCGGTGGGGGGAGGGGTACGAAAGAAACAGAGTTCAGACGCAAACAATTGAATTGCAGACGGCAGAAAATAGCAGGAACGTTGTCAAAACTCACACAGATATCAAGCGGGACAAGCTTATTGGACGGCACACTTGGCAACGCAATGGGGGGGGTACAAGCGAGGACAGTTTACCGTGGGAAGCTGAAAAGAGTATTTACAATAAAGAAAAGTGGTTCCCGCTGTGCCAAGAAACGCAATTCAACATATCGCACAAATGCTGTTCGTGTATTAAAAAGTCCCCTATGTTGGCGTATCAGCGCAGGACAAAAAGAGTGCCCATAATCGGCACGCTTGCAGAGGAAAGCCAATTGCGGGAACAAGCATGGATCAAACACGGATGCAATGCGTTTGACAGCAAGAAACCAACTTCCCAACCGCTGTCATTTTGGACAGAACAAGACATTTTGAAATACCTGTACATTGAAGGATGGGAAATTGCAAGCGTATACGGGGACATTGTGGGCGTTGACCCTATGGGGTTTGAATATAAACCGCTTCCCGGAATAGATTGCAAGCTGAAATGCACAGGATGCCAACGAACCGGGTGCATATTCTGTGGGTTTGGCGCACACCTTGACAAAGGCAAAATGACCCGGTTTCAGCGGTTGGCGTTCACGCACCCCCGGCAATATGAGTATTGCATGGGCGGCGGGCAATGGGTAGGCAACCCGAATTATGACCCGGTTGCCCCGGAATATGACGGGGATTGGAAGAATTGGAACCCGAAGAAAATATGGGTTCCAAGCAAGGAAGGATTGGGCATGAGAAAGGTTTTTGACGATTGTAATGCCATATACGGAAAGGACTTTATCCGGTATGAGTAAGGAAGAACAGCTTGAACGGGCGTTGCTGTGGGTCATTTACGAACAATGCGTATATGCCGGGAAAGCATACGCAAGGTTACTGATTCACGGGCAGGAAGCATTTGAAGCATTGGGCTTGCAGGACGGTTGCAACGTGGATGAAATCGAATTCAGATTGTTCGGAAAGGGGTGAAAGATTGGACACGGCAGACAGGCGCAAGCAGGTATTGCGCAAGCTGACACGCACACGGAATGACGAAACGGTTTGCTTGATGTATTGGGAAGTTGCAATTTTGCTTGACTACATTGACGAATTAAGAAGGGGGCGCAGGAATGAGAAAGTACAGGCGGCAGATTGCAAAGGCACGGCTCAAGGCAATGGGTGTGGGTAACGTGAACCGACAAATGCACAGGGAACAAGACGGGGTCAAGAATTGGCGGCGTGCGCTGACCGGGGAAACCGGACAGGCGGCAGAAAAAGCGCAGATCATGGCGGGCCTAAAGATTGCGAAACCCCGCAAGCCAAGGCGCAAACTGTGGAAGGTGAGCGCATGAGCGCAACACAGGTACGGCAACTGTACTGCGTATGGCGTAACAAGACGGATGAAGTTGTAGCCATTGACGAAAACGCTGACAGGTGTGCCGAATTGATGGGGATATCCCGGAAAGCATTTTATTGTTACCTTTCCCGTGCGCCCAAGCGTGAACATGGGATGTGGACTATTTTACGAAGCAAAGACATTGAAAGCGAGGAAGAAACGCAATGAACAGTATCACAATTATCGGCAATCTGACCAAGGCCCCGGAACTGAGAAGCACAACAGACGGAACAAGCGTGTGCGGGTTCACCGTTGCGGTTAACCGCCCGAAGACCAAGAACAACCAAGAACCCGGCGCAGACTTTTTCAACGTGAACGCATGGCGGGCGTTGGGTGAAAACTGTGCCAAATATCTTGAAAAAGGCCGCAAGGTTGCCGTTGTCGGACGGGTCAGCTTGCGGACATGGGAAAAGGACGGCAAGCATGGCGCAAGTCTTGAAATCCTTGCGGAAAACGTTGAATTCCTGTCAAGCCGCAACGAGTCGGCCCCCGTTGACCCGGCAAGCGGCATGACAATAGCTGAACCGGATGACCTACCGTATTGACCTGCCCGTGTAAGGAATGCACCCGGCGGGGGTGCGGCAATGAGCATGATACCTGCGAAAAATACCAAGAATGGCGCAGGAAGCGTGAACAAGCCGCAACCCGCCGGGCGGCGGCGAATGATGTAATGGACGCAATCGTAAATGCACGGTTGCGGGTGCGGGGGAAAAAGAGATGAACGAACACAGGCAGAACCCGGCAAAGGCGTATTTGATGCGGTACAGGGGATTGAAATCCAAGTGCGCCGCCCTTGAAAGGGCAATCCGGGCCGCATTTGAAGACGCAACAAACACAACGGTTGCGCTGAAGGAAATATGCGTGCAGACAAGCGGCGGCGGGGAAATGATGGCAAACGCCGTTGTCAATGCGATGGACGCAACCGCCATGCTTGAAGACAGGCGGCGGGATTGTCAGCGGGCATTGCGGGAAATCATGGACGCAATCGAAAGCGTCCCGGACGCTGTGCAACAGACGGTTTTGATTGAACACTATGTCAACGGGCGCACATTGGCAGAAATACAAACGGACATTTGCTATGAGAAGCGCAATACCATAATCATTCACGGGCGTGCGCTGTGGCAGGTGTGGCAATGGATGCGGAAACGGGGGTTGTGTGATTGAATGAAATCCTTAATGCGTTGATGCTATGCACGGAAAAGGCGTGCGAATACTGCCCGTATAACGGGCGTGAGGAATGCAGGATCAACTTGCTAAATGATGCCGCCAACGCACGGGACAAAGAAACCGCATTCCGGCGGCATATGTTCAACAGGTGCGTCACGCTTTCCCGGTGCGATATATGCGGCCTTTGCGTATACGCTGACGAATGCAAACAGGAAAGGACGGCAAGCATACTATGAAAACGTTGATTGCAATTCCGTGCTTTGACATGATGCACACGGGCTTTGTGAAATCCTTTTGCGACATGGAAAAGCCGGGGGAAGTGGCGTACACTTTCATACAAGGAACCATGATATATGAGGCCCGCAATCTTATTGCGAACAACGCCATAAAGTGCGGGTTTGACCGGGTTTTATGGTTGGATTCTGACATGATAATCCCACGGGACGCAATGACCCGGCTCGCCGCTGACATGGACACGGGCCTTGACTTTGTGACCGCCCTGTATTTCAAGCGCAAGCCGCCCATAAACCCGGTATTGTGCGACAACGTGCGTTGGTTCGTACACCCGGACGGCAACGTTGAAACCGGGGCAACAAGCTTCACAGGTTACCCAAGGGACACGCTTTTTGAATGCGCCGGGGCCGGGTTCGGGTGCGTGATGACAAGCGTTGACCTGCTGAAGCAGGTTGTTGAAACGTATGGTTCCCCGTTTACGCCAATGATGGGGATCGGGGAAGACCTTGCTTTTTGTTGGCGGGTTGCACGCCTTGGCGGGAAAATGTACTGCGACAGCCGGATCAAGTGCGGGCACATCGGACAATATGTGTTTGATGAAAAGGACTTTGAATGGGGGCAAAGCATGATTGACCGGGAAAGGGTTATACAGGGCCTTGAATACCTTGCGAACGGGTGCGGGGAAAAGCTGTGCGATGATTGCCAAAACACAACGCACTGCGGGGCAGTTCTGATATGATTGAATGGTTGTTTGCTAAATTCGACTCATTCAAAGAACCTGTGCGGTGCAAGGATTGCGTTTATTGGCAAGACAACAACGAAGGGTATCCACACAAAGATTGCAAATGGCGGGAAGACGAAACACCCGACCCGGACGATTTCTGTTCAGCCGGGGAAAGCAAGGAAGGTCGGTGAAGTGAATGAAGCGTGAAACATATGTAGAGTTTAATGATTTTCAAAAGCCAATTACGGGATCGTTTTTAACAAACGAACAAGCAGAGCAATTCAAAAACGCATTTAATGATTTTGTTCAAGTAATCCGGTGCAAGGATTGCCGGAAGAACTGCACAGACAATTGTCTGTTGTATTGGAACGATATCAACACGCCGGACAATTGGTATTGCGCAGACGGGGAAAGGAAACCGGAATGAAATTGACGCTGTGGTATTATGACAACGTGATACGGGGCAGAAAGTTTGCACCCCGTTGCACCTTGAAACGTGGTAAAGTGTAAAGTGCCCGAAAGGGCAGACAGCAGACGGGGCGCAAACCCCGTCATTTTTGTGCCCGTCTTTACCTTCTTCAACGGTCACAAATCAGCGGGGCGGCGGCGTGTTACCTCCTCCACGTTCGCCGGGGTTGCGTCCCATTATGTGCGAGGTGTGGTCACGGGGCGTGTGGGGGTATTCGCTACAACGTGCGTAATCGTTAAGGGGTGAAATCATGAAACCGGGGTGAATTGGCGCAAGATAAAGGCTGAATACATTGCCGGGGGTATTAGTCAACGGAAGTTGGCAGAAAAGCATAGCGTTCCGGTTGGGACATTGCGCAAAAGGGCGCATTTGGAAAAGTGGAACACAAAGCGGAAAGCAACGGAAACCAAAGCGGAACAGAAAGTTAGCCAAAAAACCGCAGAAGCCGTGGCAGACAATGCGGTAATGCTTGAAAGGATCAAGACCAAACTGCTTGTCAAGCTTGACGGCATGATTGAAGCGTACCCGGACGCAAACGCCGCTGAAATCAAGCGCAAGCAGAACGGGGCATATCTGACTTACCGGATGCGTGATATTGCCGCCGTATACGCCGCATTGGAAGACAAGACCGTTAGGGCAAGCGTTGACATTGAAGACCTTACCCCGCTTGCGGAGTTGTTGCGGGATGAGTAAGACAGCAACAATACCTTGGGGGCAGTTTTCCCCGAAGCATAAAGCGTACATTAAACAGGCACAGGGATACCGTATGTGCGTAGCTGAAGGGGCAATCAGAAGCGGCAAAACGATTGACCATTGCATAATAGCGGCGGCGTACCTTGAGGAAACGCCGGACAAATACCACTTGGCAAGCGGGTCAACAATCGGCAATGCCAAGCTGAACATTGGCGTATGCAACGGGTTCGGCCTTGAAGCGTTGTTCCGGGGGCGTTGCAGGTGGGGCAAATACCGGGACAATGAAGCGTTGTTCATTCAGACCCGCACCGGGGAAAAGATCGTCATTTTCGTTGGCGGTTCCAAGGCCGACAGCTACAAGCGTATCCTTGGCAACTCTTACGGCCTTTGGATTGCAACGGAAATCAATGAACACTATGATTGCTCAGATTCCCGCATATCCTTTGTGAAGGTTGCAAGCGGCAGACAGATTGCGGCCCGCAGACCGTTCACGCTATGGGACTTGAACCCGTGCAACCCCAAAGCGTCCATATATGAAGACTATATCGACAAATACCGGACGCAAGGGTTGGCGGGCGGTTACCTGTATCAACACTTCACAATCAAGGACAACGCCACAATCACGCCGGAACGCATTGCAGAGATTGAGAGCAAGTACGACCCCGCAACCGTATGGTACAGGCGGGATATACTTGGTGAACGGGCAGTTGCCGAAGGGTTGATATATCAATTATTTGCAGACCAACCGGGGCGGTATATCATTGACGAACTGCCACGGATCACACGGGCAACAATCGGGGTTGACTTTGGGGGCGGCACAAGTGCGCACGCTTTTTGTTGCTTGGGTCATTGGGGCAATTCTATTGTGGTATTGGATGAATACCGGGAAACCGAAGCATTGAACCCCAACAAACTGCAACAGGACTTTGTTGACTTTGTGCGCCGCTGTCAAATGCGTTGGCTTGTCACGGACGCTTGGTGTGACAGCGCAGAGCAAACCCTTATCAATGGTTTACGGGCGGCGGCGGCACAGGCACGGTTGCCGCTGAACATCGGCAACGCCTTGAAAAAGCCGATAAATGACCGAATCCGGGCCTTGTGCATTCTCATGGGCGCAGATCGGTTCAAGGTATTCCGTGGGTGCAAATACACGATTGACGCACTCAGAAGCGCAATATGGGACAGCAAGAAGGTCACGGAAGATGTGCGGCTCGACAATGGATCAACGAACATCGACAGCCTTGACGCATTGGAATATGCGTTTGAACGGGATATTCCGACCTTGATTGAAGGATGGGGACGGTAGCAATGGCATGGCTTGAAAATCTGAAAAGAAGGTGGAAAAACAGGATGCAAAAAGCGGTTGCGGACACGGGACTTGCACGGGAATTTAAGTCCGTGTTTGACCTTGGCGGCGTGCCGTCCTTCCAACAGTTTTACTATTTCGGCATATTTATATGGAAATGGCTGTGGAAAGGGTTTTACAAGCCTTGGCACTATATCCCGGCCCCCACGGTTGCGAACCCCGAAGCGAAGCGGGAAATGTACCGGATGAACATTGCAAAGGCCATATGCTCCGAAATGGCTTCCCTTGTGTGGGGTGAAGAATGCACAATCAACGTGAGCACTGAAGGGCGTGCGTCAGACGATGAGAACCCCGACCCGCTGAATGAATTTGTGCAAAAATGGCTGTGCAAAAACGCTTTCCGGGAAAAGATGCAGGAAAGCATTGAAGAAGGGCTTGCGTTGGGCGGGCAAGCGTTGAAGGTGTGGGCAGAGTCCCGGCACGATGAGAACGGCAACGAAATCCCCGAAACCCGCAAGCTAATGATTGGCTATTGCATGGCAGATCAATTTATACCGCTTGCGTGGGACAACGCACGGGTCACGGAAGGTGTGTTCGTCAGCCGGATTGCACGGGGCGGTTACTATTACACCCGGCTTGAATGGCACAGGTGGAACGGTCTGACCTATGTGATAACGAACGAACTGTACAGGTCAGAAATACAGAAGGGCAAGAACCCGGAAGAAACGCAGGATATACTTGGTATTCGTTACCCGCTGTCAGAGATTTACCCGTATTTGGAAGAAGAAACCACAATCCCGGTTGAAGAAAGCTTATTCAGCTATTGGCGCACACCGATTGCCAACAACCTTGATGACAATTCCCCGCTTGGCATGAGCATATACGGCAACGCATTGGAAACCGTGCGGGCGTTGGACATTTGTTATGATTCCTTTGTGCGGGAGTTCCGGTTAGGCAAGAAAAGGATCATTGTCCCGGCCCGTGCGGTGCGTTCTGTGGTTGACCCGCAGACGGGGCGGCTTGTGCGGTATTTCGATGCCAATGACGAAACGTATGAAGCATTGGCATCAGACACGCCGGATGACCTTAAAATACAGGATAACAGCGTTGAATTGCGGGTTGAAGAACACGTTGCGGCAATCAATGCTTTCCTGTCAATCCTGTGCTTGCAGACGGGATTTTCAGCGGGCACGTTTACGTTTGACCAACATACCGGGTTGAAGACGGCAACCGAAGTGGTCAGCGAAAACAGCAAGACATACAAAACAATCAAGACGATACAGAATCAGTTGCGGCCCGCCATTGAACACATGGTCAGAAATATGGTTGATGTGGCAATCCTGTACGGCATGGATCAAGACGGCGTAACCGTGGAAAGCCTTGCCGCCCCCGGCTATAACGTGCAGATCACGTTTGACGATGGGATCACGCAGGACAGGCAGACGAACATCAACGAAGGGGTCATGTTGGTTGGTGCGGGGTTGCTTTCAAAGTATACGTTTATGACGGATGCCAAATACGGGCAAGGTCTGACCCCGGAACAGGCAGAGGAAGAACTTGCACGGATCAAGGCTGAACAACCCACGGGCGGCAGTTTCAACCCGCTTGAGATATTCAACACAGCAGAATAGGGGGTCAGTAAATGAACCCCACGTTCATTGATTCCATGTCATGGGAAATGGCAGAGGTTTACGGGGCAATTACGGATCAAATCCTTATCAACCTTGCCCATTACTTCCCATACTTCAAACCGGGTTCACCTGTGCCCCGTTCGTCATTCACCTATCAAGCAACCATGCTTGCGCAGATGGGCAAGGTGAACAATCAGACCGCAAGGATCATTGCAAACGGCCTTGGCGGGGCCAATACGGCCCTTGTCCGTGTGATTGAGCAGGCAATCATTGAATCAGTTGGAAAGGCTGAACCGGGTCTATTGCGTGGCGTAATGAGCGGGATACTGAAGCCGCAAGGCGTGCCGATTGTTTCCCCCAACCAAACACGGGCGTTTCAGCTTTACTACACACAGGCGGCGCAAAAGCTGAACCTTGTGAATACGGTTATGCTTGAAAGCACGCAATCAGCGTATCAAGCAACGGTTGCCGACATTGCAAGCCGGATGCGGTTTACGCAGACCGCACTTGATGTGGGTGCGGGCGAGGTTGTGACGGGCGTTTCGTCATGGAACACGGCAACCAAGCACGCCATTGACCGCATGAAGCAAACCGGAATAACCGGGTTTATTGACCATGCGGGGCGGCATTGGTCAGCGGAAGCGTATGTTGCAATGGATATCCGCACAACGGTTGCGAACACGGCACGGGCGGCGGTATGGGAAACAAACCAAAATTTCGGGAATGACCTGTACCAAGTTTCCTACCATGACGGCGCAAGACCGCTGTGCTATCCGTGGCAAAACAAGGTCATTTCAAGCACGGACAACGCCCGGACAACGGTTGACCTTGACGGCAACGAAATCCATGTATATGCCCAAAGCGAAACCACATATGGCGAACCCGCCGGGTTGTTCGGGATCAATTGCAAGCACTACCCTACCCCGTTCATTCCGGGCGTATCCATTATCCGTGGCACGCCGCAGGATGAGGAAGCGAACGCCAAGACATACGCAGAAAGTCAGCAACAACGGGCACTTGAAAGGCGGTTGCGTGAAGAAAAGCGTGATTTGCTGATGATGAAAGCACAGGGCGCACCGGAAGAAATGATTGAAGCACAACGGGCACGGGTGCGGTCAGCTTCCGCAGACATTGCCGACTTTTGCGATGAAACCGGGCGGGCACGGCACAGGGATCGTGAAGGGGTGTACACAGAACGCCGCTTCCCTGCCGCTGACACATACGATGTGACAGAGTTTGAGAACAAGCAACGGGAAATGATACAAGGGTTTTATTCCGTTGGCGGCGCACAGGTTGAGTATAACAACGTGCCGGGAATGGTTCCCAATGTGCCGCTTGTGCCAAAGGCAACGCCCGTTGTTGGCACGGTTCCCACGGACACGCCGGATATGAAATACGGCAAACCGCTTGACTATGAAAACCAAGGGTATAGGAAGCCGCAACAGGCACAGTTTGCAGACGCAAAGGCAACGCTTGATGCCGCACCGGAAAACGTGCGTGCCATATGGTCAAAATGCGCAGATGATTTCAATAATCCATCGTTTGGCGCTCCGGGTGTTAGCGGTGCGCATTATTCCCCATCGTACAGAAAGACATATTACAAGACATACAAGGAAGCATTTGAAGAAAGTGCATATCAACGCAAAAATACCGTGTTTTTCCATGAATACGGGCACAACATTGACCATGCGCTTGGCGGCTTTGCAAGAACATCTGACGGGTATTTGTCGGTTTCGTACAATGGGGGGATATTTGGCAGGACAATTGCGCAGGAATGTGAAGACGCTGTCAAGGCATTTTATTCAACAAGCGGCTTAACTGTTCCAATTACTGACAAAAAAGTTGGTACTGCGTTTGCAAAATGGGTAAAAGACACATATAATTTATATGAACGTAGTGATATATCCGATATGTTTGAAAAACACATGATAACAAACTACGGCATTGACTACCCGTTCGGCGTTGGGCATGGCAAAGACTACCATTTTGATTCACGCATGACCCCAATTGAAGCTTTTGCAGAAATGTATAGCGCAACGGTCACGGGAAGCGAGTCCCTTGGTATAATAAAACAGTTTTTCCCAAAGTCTTACGAGATATTCGTTGAAATGTTGGAGAGTGTTTTATAATGATTGATTTTTCACGCAAGCCAAGTGCAAAGAGCGCAGACGAGCAGGAACTTGACCGCCTGTTTGATGAGTATGAAGAAATGTTTGGCAAACCGTATGTGTTCGAGATTGGCATAAACAGCAATTCGATACAGGAAACGCTTGCGGATATCCGGCGGCGTATCCTTGAGGAAGACCCGCAACCGGAACCGGAATACAAACCGGGTATGCTTTATTGAGCGGCGCAAGCCGCTTTTTTGATGCCAAGGAAAGGGGGTCAGCGCATGGGTTGCACGCATGAACGTATCAAGTCCGTAAATTGCATTCTATATTGCGATATTTGCGGCGAGAAACTGCCCGCCGATTATCTGACGGGCAAACACTCAATCAAACCCGCACAGGCGGCAGAAACGCCCGAAAAAGGCGAAAAAACCAAACCCACACGGAAAAGAAAGGCGGCGCAGTAAATGGCAATCAGAGTGATTGAAAAGCGGGCGTTTGAAGGAACAAAGACCCTGTGCAGGTTCGCCGGGTTGTCAACGGATTCAATGCCCGTGGGAGATTTCGTCAACGGCACAAGCTATGTGTGCGTTGATAACGGTGCGGAATATATGTACAACGAAACCGCCAAAGAGTGGAATCAGACGGCGGCAGGATATACCGCCCCGGCAGAAACCCCGGCAGGATAACCATGATTTTGCAAGTCAACACGCAGAAACTTGCAGATTGACAGCTGTCCAAGGCGAGGATCGGCACGGACAGTTGCAGGATTTGACAGGCGAGGTTGCAAAACACGCCTGTATAGAACTGTGGTGTAATGGTCAGCACGTTCGGCTTTGACCCGAAAAACGAAGGTTCGACCCCTTCCGGTTCTGCTTGGGCGTTGCATTGCAACGGTCAACCCTGTTGCGGGGATGTTCCCCGCAGGTGCTTTGCGCCTGTGTGGTTTGCACGGCAAAGCACCGCATTTCGATGAATCAAGCGGCTGTGTGCCGCTTTTTTCATACCAATGCGGGCGGGGCGTTGTCCTATGTGGGGGCAGTTGTTTCCTTCACTAAACGCCCGCACACAAACTTGCCCGCCGGGGCGTTAAACACGGGGAGCGGTCAGCTTCCATGACCGTATAAAGGGGGAAGAAAAATGGCGGGTATTTTTACACGCAAAGAGATTGCCAAAATCCTTGCAAACGATGAGTTAACCCCGGAAGAACGTACCGACCAAATTTTCAGCCTGTACGGGCGTGCATTGGATGACGGATACGTGACCAAGGGGGCGGCACAGGCGGCACAGGATGCGGCAATCAAGACAGCGCAGGAAGCATGGCAGAAGGATCAAAAACCCGTAAACATCAAGGAAACGCCCGAATATATCGAATTGCAGACGCAATTTGACGGGTACAAGACCAAGCAATCAGCAAGGACAAGTGCGGATTATGCTGAAGTCAAACCCAAGTTCTTTGACCGGGTGTATGACCTTATTGACCACGCAGACGGGGCGAAACCCGTAACGGAACAACTTGCCGACCTGCGGAAGGAATACGAAGAGTATTTTACCGTAAAGGCAGACCCCGCACCCAACAAGCCACAGTTTGGGGCCAAACCCGAAGGGACAATGCCCAAGGGCGAAGAAGGGGCGGTTGCGGCATTCCAAAACGCATGGGGTTTTGTCCCCACAAAGAAATAATTGAAAGGATGAATTGAAACATGGCTAATCTGAACTATGCTGTGCAGTACGGCAGAGCCATTCAAACGGCGTATCCGTACCTGTCTTATTATGCAGACCTGTGGAATCAAGGCGAAAGCTACCGTTTCCGTCCGCTGAACGGCAAAACCGTTATGATTCCGATTGTTACCACTTCCGGCGCACGGGCGGCGAACCGTGACAGCATTGACGGTTCCTTCAGCCGCAATTTTGACATTGATTGGCAAGCTTGCACGCTGACGATGGATCGTGAGTGGGACACGCTTGTTGACCCGCTTGATGTGATTGAAACCAATGAGGTTGCGACCATTGCCAACGTGACCCGTGTTTTCAATGAACTTCAGAAAGTCCCGGAACAGGATGCGTATATGTCTTCCAAGCTTGCGGCGTTTGCCGGGGCGCATGGCGGCACTTCCACCGAAAGCCTTACTTCTTCCACTATTCTGACAGAGTGGGACAAGGCCCTTGAGTACATGACCAATCAGCGGGTCAACCGTGACCGGGTGAAGTGCAAGATCACGCCCGCCGCTTACAAACTGCTGAAACAGGCAACCGGAATGACCCGGTTTATTGAAGTGACCAACGGCATCCGGGATGTTGACCGGAACATTGCCCGCCTTGACGGTGTGGAAATCATGGAAGTCCCCGCCGACATGATGAAGACGGCGTATACGTTTACTTCCGGTTGGGCGGTTAATACTGTGACCGCACAACAGATCAACTTCCTTCTGTATGACCCGGAAGCTATTGCGGCTCCCATCGTGTACGATGTGGCAATGATGTCCCCCGGTTCCGCTCAGACCAAGGGCAAGGATATTTACTATGAGCGGTATTATTACGATGTGTTCATGCTTGCACAGCGGGGAGCGGGCGTATATGCGCACCTTGGTGCGGCTCCGTCCCTTGGCACGCTGACCGTGACTTCCGTTGCCGGAACCGAAAATGATGGCGATAGCGTCATTACCGTTGCGGGCAATGGTATCCTTGGCACAGGCGCACCCGCTGAAGGTCTGAAAATCATGTATGCGACCGGAACCGATGCGGCTGTCGTGCTGACCTATGGCGCAGTACCGACCACGGGCGCAGGTATCACTTGGGTTGAGATGAGTTCTAACCCGAAGACCCTTGCTTCTCAGACTTCCGGCAAGTACATCACGGTTGCCCTTGTCAACAAGCAGACCGGGTTCGTTGTCAGCGGCGGCAATACCACACTTGTTGTGAAAGCGTAATCACGGGGGTATAGCATGGGCGTTGTAGATTTTTCTTTTTATTGGAATGTCTACAGGGGAACGGATGCGGATGACACAACGTTCCCCGCCCTTTGCGCCCGTGCTTCTGACATTGTCGGTGCGCTGACGCATTGGGTTGATGACGCAACCATTCTGACGCTTCCGGCGCAGATACAGACGCTTTACAAAAAGGCGGTATGCGCACAGGTTGATTTTCTTGCAATCAACGGCATGGATTCCCTAAACGAAAGCGAAACCGCAGGTTTCACGGTTGGGAAAGTGACCGTACACGGGAAATCAAGCACAAGCGGCGGCGGCGTGATGCAAGCCAACATTTCCCCGCTTGCAATCACATACCTTGAACAGACCGGGTTGATGAACCCGCAAGTTCCCACGTTTGAAGGTTGGTGGTAGTATGCTCAAACCGATTCCGGCAAAGATTCTGAAAAGTACCGCAACCGTTGAAGTTTGTTCCGGTGTGGATATGTATCAAAATCAAACATACACGGAATACACGGTCAAACGTGTACACCTGCAACCTACCAACGAAATCCGCAAGACACAGACAAACACAGATGTTGTATTGCGGTCTATCCTGTTTGTGGACGCACGCACAAGCACGCCCGCCCTTGATTGGTATGCCCTGTTTCGCACAGCGCATGACAATGCCGGGGATATGCGGGTAACCGTCCGGGGCGTTGAATATATTGTGTATTCGGTTGACGAACTGCGTGACGATACAGACGGTTTGCACCATTATGAAGTGGGGTTGGTGTGAATGTCAGTACGCATTGAGATTGACGAAAACGCAATACGGGCCAAGATTGACAACACTTGGGAAAGCGGGTTGGAAATGCTTTCTTCCCAAATCCTAAAGGATTGCAACCTGTACTGCAAGGAAGACGCAGGATTGTTGATTATGTCTTCCTTTATTCATTCCGACCTAAAGCACGGGAAGCTTGTTTGGAATACCCCATACGCCGCACGGCAGTATTACGAAATCCAAACGGCATACAAGGATGTCAATTCAAATGCGGTGTGGCGTTGGTGCGAGTACGCCAAGACCCTTCACCTTGCCGATTGGGGCAGACAAGCGCAAGCAATAACGAGGTTGTATAGCAGATGAGTGAAACAAACACAACAACGCAGACGGCAACAACGCCGCCCGCAACCGGATCAACAAGCAAGATCAACCTTGCCGTTGAAAGTGTAATCAACCTTATCAACGCAATGGACAACTTTGCGGCCATGACACGGGGCGCACTTGGCACGGCAAACGGCCTTTGCTGTGAGGTTGCGCCGTCTATGGTTTCGGAAGTATACATGGACAAAAACATATACATTCCCATCACGCTTGCGCTGAACGGAAAGCACGTTAATTTGCAGACGCTTTCCGAAACCTTGAACAACATCATGGACACGCTTACCCGCCGGACGGAATACCCGGACGGCAACGGTTGGGAAATCGTGGACATAACAAACGGCAATATGCCCCGGATAATCGGGCGTGAGGAAAACAACGCTTGGTTGATGGCGTGCGATATTGTTGTCAAAATTTACAGAAAGGACGATACCACAACATGAATGCGAATTGGGTAAATCAGATTGAGATTGGCACAAGCGCAACCACGGCTGACCCGCCTGTGTGGACTTATTCCAAGCTGTGCAAGGGCATTGAAAGCATGGAATTCAACGAAAACGAGCAGAATCAGCAATACTTCTTCCTGTGCGGGGAAGGGTTCGCCCACAATGAAACCACAGGAGCGGCCCCGGAACTTGTCATTTCCGGGCGGCGCATTGTCGGTGATGCGGCGCAGGACTACATTGCCGGACTTCAGTACAAGCTTGGTTCTGACCGGAACACTTCCGTAAAGATCACGGCTGAAGGAAAGGTCATTACCTGTGACGCTACCGTTGGCGCAATCACAACCTTTGGCGGTTCCACCCTTGATGTGAACGCCTTTGGTTGTACTATTCGCTTCAACGGCAAGCCTACCGTTACGAATGCGGCTTAATTAACCAACCAACAAGGGGCGGGGGTTTCCCCGCCCCCATTTTTTGCAGAGGGGGCAACGCATTATGAAACTATTCCGGCGGGGTTATGAAATGACCTTGAACCGTGTTCATGATACAGTAACAATCCGGGAAGGTGACGAAAGGATCACGCTGACGGTCAACGGGGACGCAATGCGCATGGTTGCCGGGTTGAACAAGGCGCAACTGAAAATGAAGGAACTTTCTGACAATTCCACAGACGAACAGGTAAAGGAAGTTTCTGAATACTTTGCGGCGGTCATTTTCGGCAAGGAACAGGCGGCGCAGTTGATGGCGTTTTACGCTGATGACCCCGGTTGCGTGATTACGGTATGCGGGCAGTATTTCAAAGCACGGCTTGCGGGCAAGATTTCAGCGGTTCAAAGGAAAATGAAGGGCAATGCTTAAACTGTTCGACAGGTTGCCCGACAGCGTGACGGTTGACGGCAAGCGGTACAAGTGTGACTTTGACTTCCGCAATGTACTGCGGATGTTGGATGTTATGCAACGGGATGACATATACCCGGATGCACGGGACTACCTGTGTGCCCGTTGTTGCGTCAAAAACGTGCCAAATAATGCTTCCAAACTGTATGCCGCATTGTGTGCCGTCCTGTTCCCGGAAACGCCCACAGCGGGCGGGAAACGCCTTACAAGCTATGAACAAGATGCCGGACTTATCCGGTCAGCGTTTCGGCAGGTGTATCATATTGACCTTGTCCGGGATCGGGTGCATTGGCTTGAGTTTGTCGAACTGATGCAATACCTTCCCGAAGGGTGCAGGTATGAAGAAACCATTGGAATACGGGCACGCCCAATGCCCGCCGCTACCAAGTACAACGCAAAGGAACGTGAATGGCTATTAAAGGCCAAGCAAAGCGTTGCGTTGCATCTGAATGAACGGGAACAGGTGCAGAAGTATGACAAGGATGTATCGGGCGTTTTCGCCGGGATTATGGGCATGATTCAAAAGGCAGAAGCGGCAGAAAATGCGGCAGAAAAGAAGGAAGTGAACACAGTTGGCGAGTGACGGACAGATTGTATTTGAAGTTACGGCAGACGGCAAGCACGCCATTGCCGACATTAAGGATATAACCCGTGCCATTCAGCAGGAAGCGGGCAAATGGGACAAGGCCGCAGAACAATCAACCGGGGCAATCGGTGACAACTTTTCCGGTATGCTGAAAAAGATTGCCGCCGGGTTTAGTGCCGCCAAGATCGGGAAACTTTTGCTTGATATCGGCAAGGATGCAGTTCAAGCCGCTTCTGACTTGCAAGAGGTTCAGAACGTTGTTGACACAACGTTTGGCGAAGGGGCCAAGGCCATTGAAGCATGGGCCAAGACAGCGGGCACGCAATTCGGTCTGACGGAAGTGCAAGCAAAAAGATTTGCGTCAACGTTGGGCGCAATGATGAAATCAAGCGGCCTTGCCGGGGATCAAATCGTAGAAATGTCCACAGACCTTGCCGGGTTAGCCGCTGACATGGCATCGTTTTACAATTTGGACTTTGATACCGCTTTTCAGAAAATCCGTTCGGGTATTTCCGGCGAAACGGAGCCGCTGAAGCAACTTGGTATCAATATGTCCGTTGCCAACTTGAACGCCTTTGCATTGCAACAGGGCCTTTCAAAGACCTATGAGGAAATGACCCAAGGCGAACAGGTTATGTTGCGCTATCAATACATCATGGCGCAAACATCTGACGCACAGGGGGATTTTGCCAAGACAAGTGACAGTTACGCAAACGCTGTGCGCACGCTTGAAACCAACTTGCAGACCTTGTCAACGAACCTTGGGACGGTATTGCTTGAGGTTATAACCCCGCTAATCAACGGGATCAACGAACTATTCCCCAAGGAAAAGACGGACAGATATTCCCTGTTGGATGACCTTGCGCAGATCAAGCTTGACAAGGAAGAGAAAATCCGTGAAATCACGGAAATCAAGGCCATTGCTGACGAACTGATTGTTACCCTTGAAACCTTGGCGAAGGATACAACCGGGGCAACCGTGATTTCAAGTTTTGCAACAGGCGTAAACGAACTGAAATCGGACGCTGTCGGCAATTGGGAAGTGTTGCTGAAATCCTTGACCGGGATTGACGGGCTTGGCAACCTGTTTGCTGACGGGTCAAACGCTGTGAACACGGTTGAGGAACTTGCGGCGGCGTTGGCGGGCGAATCCGTCACAACAAGCAAGGCACAGGCATGGGACATTTTCCTGTCAGCGTTGGCAGACAATGCCGAAGCCATGAGCAAGCTAACGGGCAAAAGCGTTGAGGAAACCCGCAAATGGATTGAAGGAATGGCGCAAGCCGCCCACACGCTTGACCCGAATGACGCAGAAGCATGGCAAACGCTGATGAACTCATTCACAAGCGGCATTGACTTCAGCACGCCCGAAGGAAGCGCATTCCGGGAAGCAATGACACAGAACTTCCTTGCAATGGGTAGTGAAAGCGAAGTTGCAAAAAACGGATTGCTTGCCCTTGGCTATTCCACGGAAGAGATTGAAAAGCGGCAAGCGTCATGGTTGCGGGTATGCCGTGAGTTGGTGCGCACAATCCCCGGCCTTTCAGATATCATTGATATCAACACAGGCGAAGTCAAAGGCGGCATTCCGGCTATTAAGGAATACGCTGACGAATGGGAACGCACGGCAAAATACCAAGCTGAAATTGAAGCAATCCGGCGGTCACAAAAACTGTATTCCGAAGCAAATGACCCGTATATGTTGGCAGGTGACGCAACCACAAAGCGTGGCGTTGCACGGGCCAAGGTTCAGCTTTTTACGGATTATTCCGTTGATGAGATATCAAGCAACCTTGACCGTATCCCGGATTTGATTGCCAAGGCCATTGAAGCGGGCATACCTTGGGAAAACATTAAAAAAATGATTGCGCCAAAGGGCATATTTGGGGTTGATTTGGGATCAATCAATGGTTCCAGAGGCCTTGTAATGATGGCACATGGTGCGGGCATTGACCCAAACGAACTGAAGTGGCTCAACGCCCTGTCCGGCGAAGCTGAACAGGCTGTGCTTGATTATGCTGAAGCGGTTTATACGCTGATGCTTGCGGAAAAGGAGTTGCCCATTGTTGAAGCGGACATTGCGGAACAGGAAGAAAAGGTTGCCGAAGCATACGGCATGACAGCAGAGGAAATTGACGCAGAAGCAAAGGCGGCTGAAGAAGCATATCAAAATATGTCATTGCTTGAACGTGCCGCCCTTGGTGACGCTGACGCAATGAGTCAGCTTGAAGCGGCGGTCAACGAAGCAAATGACGCTTTGAAAACTATGGCAGACTATGCCGAATCCGTGCATGAGTCCGTGCTAAGTTCAATCAACAGCGTTGCCAACAGCCTTGACAAAGTTGACTATATGGCATATGGCAAAAAGATTGAACGAATCAGCGAACTGACCGCAAAACAGGCGCAGTATAAAGTCGGTTCCGATGAATGGAAAGCGTTGCAGAATGAAATTGACAAGGTGAACGGCACGCTTGTGACAACCGACACAATCATGTCAAACCTTGAGTCACAAGCGACCTTTCTTGACGAATACTTGAAGAACCTGCGCCTTGCCCGTGAAATGGGGTTGTCCCCGGAACTGCTTGCGGAACTGTCGGACGGTTCGGTTGAATCGGCTGAATACCTTGCGGCAATCGTCAACGGCGATTATGAAACCGCAATGGAAATTGACGCAAAATACAGGGAAATACAGGACAAGAAAGCCGCCCTTGCCGAAGAACTGACAAGCCAACAGTTGACCGTTGACGAAACATACCAAGCAATGGTTGACCGTGCCAAGGAAGCAATTGCCGCCCTTGACATGGAAGAAGAAGCGGCAGAAAATTCCGGCAAGACGGTGCAAGGCATTGCGGAAGGCATTGCGGGAAAAATCCCCGAAGTTGCTGACGCAGTTGACGGCATTATTTCCGAATTGGAACGCTTGAACGGTTACGGGATCAATATTGACTTTGGCGGTTTTGGTGAAATCACGTTTACCACAAGCACGGGCAAAACAGAAGGATCAAGCCGCATGGGCCTTGACTTTGTTCCGCATGATGACTATATTGCCCGCTTGCATGAAGGTGAGCGGGTACTGACGGCACAGGAAAATCAGATTTGGAACGCCTTGCGTAACGGCGGGGTTGCCGGGTTTGACCTTGAAACCCTTGGGGGCGTGATGCGTGACAACGTGAAAGCGGGCGGCAATGTGTACCTTGACGGGCGGGTTGTCGGTTCCGTGATATCTGACCAACAGGGCAAATCATACAGACAATTACAACGTTCGGGGTGGCAAGGATGATTGTATTTAACGGCATTTCAATTGACGGGGTTGCCAACGTATCCATTGAGGATATACGGGTATCCCCTATCCGGTACAACCCTATTACCCGCCCCCGTGCGGTGCGTTGGGGGTCTGATTTTGTGCGCATGGTTGGCAATGAGCGCACGATATCCATAACCCTTGCGGTGTTGGACAGGAACAAGGTCACACGGCAGGAAGCATTCTTGAACCTTGCGCAATGGGCACGGTCTGATGCTGAATACCGTCTTGAACTGCCGACCGACCCGGCAAAATACCTGCAATGCGTATGCACGCAAAAGCCGGAACCGTCAACCCGTGCTTGGTGGGAAAACAAACTGCGGCTTGTTTTCACCTGCTATGAAAATCCGTATTGGACAAGCAAAGCGGAACGGGGCATTTCCTGCGGAACACAGTTTACCGCCCTTGGGGATGCCCCGCCGCTGATGCGGATCACACGCACGGTCAGCGGGTCAGCGGCAAGCAATCAATCATATTCTGATGGAACCAATACCATGACATTTACAACCATCCCGGTTGGTGACATGGTCATTGACCTAAACGCACAGACGGCGGCGGTTGGCGGTTCGTCAATAATGCAGTATTATCAAGCTTCCGGCAGTTTCATTGTTCCCAAGACGGGGACGCAGACAATCACGGGAACCGGAACGGTTAAAATCCGGGAAAGGTGGGAATGATGCAAACAACATTCTTGAACGCCGCCGGAACCGTGCTGTTCACCCGTGACGATATGGAACAGGGCACATGGACGCAGGAAGACTATACCGTCAACGCAACCTTTCCATACGTTGCGGGCAAGGTTATTGAACGGGGCCAACGCATGGCATTCCGTGACCCGGCAACGGGCACGCTTGAAATGTTTGAAATCCGCAACGTGACAACGGTTGAGCCGGAACACTTCCAACAGACCATTGCGGAGCATATAGCGGTTTCTGAACTGTCTGACGAACATATCAACAACCAAGAGATTACGGACAAAACGCCCGCACAGGCATTGACAACGGTGCTGACCGGGACGCTGTGGGCAGTTGGTACGGCGGCAGTTTCAAACACTTCTTCCGTTGACATTTCCCGTGGTAGCGTGTGGCAAGCGGTTGGCGCAATTGCCAAAAATTGGAATTGCTATATCGTGCCACGGGTGACGGTCAACGCCGCCGGATCAATCACGGGGAAATACCTTGACATTGCATCGTCAAGCGGCACTTGGCGGGGGTTGCGGCTGTCCATTGACAAAAATATGTCGGATTCGTCAGTTGTGTACGATGATTCCGAAGTGCTGACCGCCCTGTATGGGTACGGCGGCAATGTGGATGTTGCGCAGACTTCCGGGGATGACACAACAGAAGAACTGACCTTTGCTGATGAGGTTTGGACAGCTACAAGCGCACACCCGGCGAAACCTGCGGGGCAGACATACCTTGAAGACCCCGCCAAAACCGCCCTGTACGGGCGCAACGGGCGGGCACGATTCGGGTATTATCAGAACGGGGATATCAAGGACGCAAGCATTTTGCTTCAAAAAACGTGGGAAGCGTTGAAAGAAACAAGTTCCCCCAAAGTTAGCATTTCCGGCACGGTTTCCGACCTGTACCGCTTGGGATACCATGACGAACCGTTGCGGTTGCATGATTTGGCAATAGTGGATATCCCGGAAACCGGGGAAAGCTTTTATTTGCAGATAATCCGGCTTGATGTGGATTTGATTGACCCGACCGCAAGCCGCCCGGAAATAGGGTCATATATTCCGAATATCATATATATCAACCGGGAAACAAACGAACGTGCTTCCGGCGGCGGCGGGGGCGGCGGCAGAGGTCAGACCAACGTTGAAGACAATGACGCAAAGACCTTTGCAACGCTTGAAAAAACCGACTCAATGATTGGTATGGTTGTCGGCACACGCAACGGCACTCAGTACATAAAAGCGGCTTCAATCACGCTTGCAATCAACAATTCAACAGGTGAAACGGAAGCACGGATCAACGCTAACAAAATATACCTTGACGGTGACACTAAGATATCAGACTTTTTCAGCGGTTCCGGTTCGGCATTGACTTTCAGCGTGAGCCGCCTTGCAACAGATGTCATTAACATTGCGGGCACAGCGGGGCCTTCTTCCTATGCCAACCGTACTGTCACATGGAAGGATATTACGGTTGTCACGGATGTTGGGGTAACATTGCCCGCAATTACAAGAAGCAACTTCAGATATTTCCTGTATTCGGCTTCTTCCGGCAACACAACCCCGTCAAACACACAAGGCGGGCGCATAATTTCGGGGTTTGAAGAAGGTTCAGTTTCACCGACAACCGCAACAATCTATTACCTTGGGGGGAATGCACCAAGTGCGTGACGGTACATACAACAAGTTTGAAATCCTTGACGGGGCCATTGAATGCCTTGACGGGATCAAGATTTCCGGGGCAACCAATGTGAACCTGTTGAGTCAAGTTTTTCAAATGCTATACGCCTTGAAGACCGGGTTGAAGAATGAAGACAACGCCAAGGCCAAGACAATTGAAACGCTGAAGGAACAATTGAAGCGTGCAACAGAACCGCACCCGGAAGGCCCGGACGGGGATGTTGTCGGCGGGCAACATTTTGATTTGAATTACGGGGGTGCAGACAATGGCGCAGATTGAAACATGGTACAACCAAGACTTGCAACAAGCCGTCAAGGTCAGATACATTGATGGCAACGTTTTTTCCGCAGACAACGCCGGAAACATTGTGGGCGTGAACTTGTTTGACGGCGGCGCACCCGCAACC
>JAEIGA010001375.1_pt1 | contig 37868 bp, 50 predicted proteins | sample 9270691 | NCBI WGS metagenome assembly JAEIGA01 (sample SAMN17057246, study PRJNA624740) | gut metagenome | biome: biome; isolation source: fecal sample | host: Bos grunniens | place: China: Xizang | collected 2019
CAAGCCATAGCCGCCTGTTTTTCGTTGACAGCAAGGCTCAAAACAGCGTTGCCCGTCTTGAAATCTATCGTTAAATCTTTGATGCTACCCGTTAATTCGTGCATCCTATCATCACCTTATCTGAAGATTAAGACTATTTATGATCTGCGCTCCCGGTATCTTCTCCCCGCCGGTGATTGCATCCTTGATATTGGTCTTGTTGATTGTGGGCTTGCCGTAGTTGAGGAAATAGTCCTTTTCGTTATTCATAGCCCACTCGATAAACGCCGCCTCGTCCGCTACCACTACTTTCGGGGGATTCTTACGGAAGGAAATCTTGTTTCTCGCAGTTTCCACCTTGTCAAAGCCGGATTTCTGAAGAATATCCGAAAGATAGTTGGTCAAGCGGTCAATTTCTCGTTCCTTGACCTTTCTGCGTTGCTCAAGGATTTCTTCTTCAGCTTTGATAGCCGCCGCTTCAGCTTTCCAAGTCTTGATGATGCAAGCTATATTGTCAGCCTTTTCCTCAAGCGCAAGTTCCACGCACTCAAGGGTGTCCGCTATAGCTTCTTCGGGGATATTGCCATTTTCGATTTCCTCTTTCAGGTCTTCCAGAACCTTTGCTATCTCATACAGATGCATATTCTGCCTCCAAATCTTTCAAAACCGCTGCGTAGCGTTCTTCTGTGGTAGACTTGTCCAAGTTATAGGCAAAAGCAACCTCATTCACATCTTTGCCCTTTTCCTTGAGGAAAGCTATCAGCTTCTGCCTTGCTGTGGGCGCAGGCGTGTATATCTGCTCCTTGCTGGCTTCCTGATCGGGGTCATCGCCCGTGCTTATCTTGTAAGCCTTCATCAGCGCATATTTGTCACCGTAGGTCATAGCCTTGCCGCTGCCCTTGTCCTGTGGGTCAATGCCCTCGGCAAAGGTGGTAGTTTCTATGTATTCTTCAGGCTTCTCGGTGTTCACAAAGCGATATACTGTCGCTATGCGTGTCATAAAGGTGGTTTTCTTGTTGCCCTGATATTCACTTTCAAGCAGATGGCTCTCAAGTATCTCACGGCTCACGGGATAGCTGTAAACGCCGTATTTAGCCTCAAGAGGCTTAACAGCATCAAGGATATCCCTCTCTGATACAGCCTTGTAGAATGCCGTCTTTGATGTAGCTACAGTCAGGTTTTTGGCTACTGTCTGCAAGTCAGCGGTTATTGCCGCCATTTTTTCATATATGTTCATTTTTTACTCCTCATCTATGTATGTTTCGGCGGCTTTTACGCATTCTGCGCAGTACAGCTTGCCGCCAAGCCTGTACGCACTTTCGTTATACAGCGGTTTCTCACACTCGCCGCAACGGGGTTTGCCCCGCTCTCGCTCTGCCTGCGCCCGGTCATAGTTTGCGAAATCCCGCAGGGGATCGTCCGTATAAAACATTCACAACACCGCCTTTATGCTTGTGAGAAGGTGAGCAATCACATCAACAGTCCAGCCGTTGCCGATCCCCTTGAACTTTGCGCCTTGCTTTATATCAACATTGTCGATATAGCCTTCAGGAAGTGTTTGTAGCCTTTCCCAATCTTTTACCGATAGATTACAATATTTTGTCTTGTCTTCATTCAGGTAGTAATTCATAGGGTGTGTTTTTGAAGTGGTGAGTGTATGAGATTTAAGAGAATTGATAGTTTTAAGACCATCTATCTTTCTTTTGTCCCCCCAACATTCAAACACCCATTTCCCAACATCCCTGAAATCGTGTGAGGAAAAGTCAACAACATCTTGAAGCTTTATGTTTTTATCTTTTGGAAGATCAACATTGGGGATGTTTGTCCAATACATTCTTTTTCTGTTTTGTGCGGACACCAATCCCGAATTGATCATTATGGGCTGAACGCCAAGTTCTTTTGTTATTTCTTCCTTTATGTCTTTGCTGATGGAAAAGTTGTTTTCATAGATGAAATACTTCGGTTTTGCTTCCCTTAAACCCCGTACATATTGCATAAACAATTCCCAACCAATACCGCTTGAAACGGTTTCCCGTCCACCCCTTGTTCTTGCCACGCTCCAATGCGTACAAGGGCTGCCGCCAAGCAGCAAATCAAACTCTCCCTCTGTGTAAACCGCCTCAAACACATCACCTTTATGCTCGATTTGTGGGTAATTGTGTTTGCTCACTTTAATTGCATCATCCTCGATCTCATAGGCAACATATCTGTCAACCGGGATTCCAGCCCGTTCAAGGGCAACCCTCCCGCAGCTGATGCCGTCAAACAGTGATAATACTCGCATTTTTCTCACCTCACATCAGCACAAGGGCTGTGCCAAGCTTGCCGAAGCCACAGGTTGCCGCCATAAGCACAAGCCCCTGAACGGTGCATCTGCCTATGCTTGCGCCCCATTCCATAGCACCCACGCTGCCGATCACGCCGATGCCGCAAATCACAGCACCAAGCAGGCATACCCAGCCGATTGCGTTTAATATGTGTATCCGTTTCATCGGTCGATCTCCTTTTTAAAAAGCTCGGTAATATACGCCTTCAGGTCATCCCGTACCGCATCAAGCTGCCGGCGATTCTCGTCTGCTTCTTGTTGATACTTGGCAATCAGACCCTCGTAGTGAGCCAAATCCGCCGTCTTCGTATCGCACTCAACGGGGATGCTGCGGATACTATCAAGAACTTCCCTGAAAGCCTGAGCATTTCGGTTAGCTGAATCAATAGCTCTCATAAGCCGCTCTTCATCAGTCAGAATACTTAAAAGGCTGTTTTTCATTTTCTTACTCCTTATAAATCGTTTTTACGGTCTTTTCAAAATGCCTGTGCTGAATATGTATTTCCGTGGGTAAATCTTTGATTACAAGCCAGTCCGCAGGATTAAGCCCCCATTTCTGGATCAGCTTGCACTGCCGGACGGAAGGTTTAACGCCGTGCTTCATTCCGTCACCTTCTTCTCAAACTTGAGCCTGACAACACAGTCATATTTGTCAGACAGGATTTCAGAAAGAAGCTTTTCAATTTTTTCTTTCAATGTCATTCGCCGCCTTCCTTATTGTGTCTTTTTAGGACACTTTTTCGGCAAAAAAAATAGCCTCAACCTGATCTGCGGTCAGTCCGTATCGGTCACGGATTTTCGCTATTTCTCCCTGCTTGAACTCGGTATTAGATTCGTTGATCTTGGCAGAAACGCTCTGTTCAGTGATTCCCAGAAGCTCCGCAAGGTCTTTGTTGGTGTCACCGTGTAGCGCCATTACACTTCTCAACAATCGCCTATTCATCTGCACTGCCCCCTTTCAATATGTTGTGGTGTCTTTTTAGGACACTCACAATATAGCAAGTTTTTTTGCCCTTGTCAATACTTTTTTTGAAAATTGATAAAAAATATTTGATTTTTAGGACACTTGGGTGTATTATTACTACAAAAGAACATTTCATTTATAAGGTGGTGACACAATGGATATTGGTGCAAAGATAAAAGCCGCAAGGATTTCAAAGGGGATGACCCAAGAAGAATTGGGAAAAATCCTCGGCGTTCAGAAGTCTGCTATTGCTAAATATGAAAATGGCAGAATAGTCAATATTAAACGCAGCACCCTGAAAAAGATTTCGGATGTGCTGGAGATCAGACCTTCGGAATTGATATTTGAGAAAATCGAAAAGAACCCCGTGGGAACGGCAGAACAGCATATTGAAATGATTACGGATGTTGATTTAGCCGAACTGTTTCAAGACTTCAAGCTATTGGATGCAAGGGAAAGAAAGATCGTCAAAGACCTTGCCCACAGTCTTGCTGAAGCCAAAAAAGCGGATGCCTAATGGCATCCGAACAGTTTTTTGATGAAAGTGAGTATGTACAATAGTTGGTTTTCATCTAATGTTTCAAGTAACTCTGTGATTTCTTTTATGTACTTGTCGATCATGCTCATTTGGGGATTCTCCTTTCATCCGGGACAGTCAAACAAATGTTCTAATTTCAGAAATATAATAATATAACAACAGTCCAATAAACAACGCTGTAATTATTACCAGTTTATTTTATTGTGTGGTGTGAGGATGCCGCCGCCAAGCTGAACATCCCCACACCGTGCCGGGGATGATAGGTTGTATCAACCTTGACAATAGCCTATCATTTCACAAATTAAAAAACAATAAGCAGAAGTGAACTTTCGTTATCACTTATGAACGCCACTTTATCACTTATGAAGAAAGTTTATCACTTGTGAATTATAGGAGAAAAATCATGTTTGAAAAATGTATTCCTTGCAATATAATTGGCGAAAGCTGTGTCCCAAACTTAATGCGGCTGCCCTTCGGTGATTTGATTCAATGGTGCAACAAACGCCAGAAGCATCTTGGATGGTCAAACCAAACCCTTGCAGATAAAAGCAAAGTACCCATCGGCACGATCAACCGCATCAAAGCCGGTGACTACTTGGATTGTAAGTATTCTACCATCAGAAACATTGTGATTGCGCTGGTCGGCGGCACAACAGACGAGTTCCCATGCAACAAGCAGGTGGAGCAAGAACTGCGGAACATGGAGCAGTTGGAACAACAAGCGGCAAAGCTTTCTGTTGCTCTTGCTGAAAACGAAAAGCTGAAAGCCCGATTGAATGATATTGACGAGCAGCACAGGAACGATATTCGTGTAATCAAGGCAGAATATCAGGAACAGATCGCATTTTTGAAGGATCAGTTGAAAGCTTGGCAAACAAGGAGTTAATATGGACAGAAAAGAACTTTACAAACAGCTTTGCGAAAAGGAAAAGCAAGTAGAATCCGCAAGAACAAAGCGAGCAATCAAAACCATTCTGGCATTCGCTGTCATAATTTTCTTGCTTTTCTATTTTATAGGTAGACCAACAGGCTTTGAGATCGTTGGAGATTTTTTGGTAGCGATTTTTTTGGCAGGAATCTATTTCTTAATAAACGCCACCATCTTTGGACAGTTGTTCCGTATAAGCGAATCAGAACGCCTTATGTTAGATGATCTCAGAAAAAAATTATCTAATGACGAAGACACAATACATTAAAGGAGGCTTTTATGCCTGTCTTGTTAGAAATTATCTTGGCGAATGCCGTGATCGGCCTTGCCTGTTATGCAAGAGGACTGTACTTGGAACTGAAGAAAACAAAAGAACACCTTGAAATGGTCAAAAACATAAATAGGCGTTTGAATGACAGTTTGAATATCGCTAATCAGAGGATTTCCGAGTTGACAGAAGGAAAGAGTGAAACCAATAAACGGCACACCAAGATACCGGGGTGGTTATTAGCGGATGACCCAATGGATGAAATCCTTAAAAGTGTCGGTAGAGTAGAAAAGTGATAGATAGACAATACCTCAAAGGAGGTGATGTCTTCCATCGTATTGTGCCGAAAAAGGAAGCAGTTTGAAAAAGAAAGGAAAGTAGCATGGAATTGCAAGAACTTAGAAAACGGGTAGAAGAGGAGAGTAAAAGAGTGGAAGCCGCCGAAAAGAAGCGAAACACCATAGCAATCCTTTCCTTTATCGGCGTTTACCTTTTGCTGCTCTTATTTCTCAACGGCAAGCCAGAAGATTTCAACGAGCAGTTCAGCCTTGTTTTTGCGGCTGTGTTTGCCGGGATCATGCACCACGCAATTAACGGGGCGGTGTATGAGGCACTGTTCTCCAAGGGCAAGGCCGAGCGGTGTTATTTGGAGAAACTCCAAAAGGAACTGCACGAAAAGGAACAGGAGCTGTTTCAAAAGCAGCTTGCGGAAACTATGAAGAACATACCTCAAAGGAGGTGAGGCTTTCCATCGAATTATGACGAACACCATATAAAGAATCTACATCAGGGAAGGATGATGCACATGGTTGTAAAAAGGGCTGGACTATATGAAAGGGTGTCCACGGAAGAACAGGCAAAGTTCGGCTTTTCCATCAAGACACAGATTGATGCACTTGAAGAACATTGCGAAAAGACTCAAATGAAGATTGTTGACCATTATACAGATGATGGTGTTTCCGGGGGAAAGGCAGCATTCCGCAGACCCGAAATGTCAAGGCTGCTGGAAGATGTAAAGGCAGGGAAGATCGATATTATTCTTTTCACCAGACTTGACCGTTGGTTCAGGAATGTAAAGGAATATTTCAAGGTGCAAGAAATCCTTGACGAACACGGCGTTGAATGGAAGGCAATCTGGGAAGACTATGACACCACCACAGCCAACGGCAGAATGTCAATCACGATCTTCATGGCAATCCATCAAAACGAGCGTGAAAAGGGCGCAGAAAGAGTTTCAGCCGTTTTAGCGAACAAGCGCAAGAACAAAGAAGCCTGTTTCGGAGGTCAAGCCGTTCCGTTTGGTTACATGAAGCAAAAGGACGAAGACGGGATAATGCGGCTTGTGAAAGACCCGGAAACAAAACAGGCTTGTCAAGAGTTTTGGGATATCCTGCTCAAATACAACAATCTTAACAAAGCAATTCGGCACATGGGTAATGTATATGGGATCACAAAGGATTGGAAATCTTGGAAGCGTATGACCCAAAGCGATTTTTATTGCGGCATCCACCGTGGTGTTTTGGATTATTGCGAGCCGTATGTTTCCCCTGAAGACTTCCTGAAGTTTCAAGAAAGGGAAACAGTCAAAGCAACACCATCCGGCAGCGTGTATCTGTTCCGGGGAATGATGCGTTGCGCTGAATGCGGTCACAAGCTATGCGGCGCATCGCAGGAAAAGAAATACGGTGTGTATAAATCTTATCGTTGCAGAATCCGTGGCAGGGGATGTGAAAATCACTTTGTTGTTTCAGAAAAGAAAATCGAAAAGCAGCTTCTTGCCCGGCTTGAAGACTTTGTACGGGACGAAATTGCAAAGGTTGAACTGGAACAGACAAAGCCAAAACCAAAGCCCAAAAACAATGTAAAAGCCTTAAAGGAAAAACAACGCCGCCTGACAGTGGCATATATGGCAGGGAACATCCCGGATGCTGAATACCTGAAAGACGATGCGGAACTGAAAGCCTTGATTGCAAATGCTGAAGCAGCCGCACCGCCGGAGCCGCAGGACATCACGCCGCTGAAAGAATTGCTTGAAACGGATTTCAAATCAGTCTATGAAATTATGAACGAAGAAGAAAAACAACGCTTCTGGCAAGGGCTGATCAAAGAAATCAAGCTGGACGGAAAGACAGTTAAAGAGGTCATATTTTTTTAACTAAAAGTACGGTGTAATTGGACTATATCCACAGAGAGCGGGAATTACACCAGACTAAAGGACGGGATATTTATGAAAACAGCAGAAGAAATCATTGCATATATGGAAGCGGAACTCAAAGAAGCCATTGACCTACACGATGCCACAACAGACAAGGCACAACGCCTTTCCTTAATGCTAAAGGCATATACAATCAGCGAATTGCTTGAGGAAATTAAGGCGAAATAAGCAATAAAAAAAGAGGGATGACACATTTGTCATCCCTCTTTAATCTTGGCTATTTCTGCGTTTTAACAGTAGTTATGAAGCCGTCAAAGCCAGCCTTCTTCAGTTTGGCAAGCATAGCATCTGCGTTTGCCTTGACGGAATATGCACCCACCTGCACACGATACAGGACACCTGTGTCAGCCTGCTTCTTCACGCCAAAATAATCAGCAATAACCTCCGCTTCAGCCTTTGCCATCTTGTCAAGATTACTGTCCTTCAGCAGCCAGTTTACAGCCTTTGTGTTGGTATGGAAACTATGCTCAAGGATGATACCGGGAACACCCACCGCAGATGCGCCACGGATAACGCCGTAATAATCCAGCCCCGTACTGCCCTTTTTGCTTTCGATTCTGCTCTCCTGCTTTGTCCCCATCACATCAGCCACGCAGTCAGCAAGCAGCTTGCCGATCTTGTCACCCTTGCCGTTCAGGGGAACATACGCAACGGGATAGTCAATATCCTCCCTCACGCCGCTGCCGACAGCATTTGAATGGATGGACAGGAACAGGTCGCAGCCTTTGGCTTTCTTGCCTCGGGCAGTGAGTTCCATATCCGCTGCCTGACTGCTTCGTGTCTGGATCACTTCAAATTCGTACTGTTCCAGATGCTTCTTCAGCAGGTTATGCAGCTTCCAGTTCATATCCGATTCATAGTACGCTTTGTTCGCCGGACTTTGGTTGTACTTGCCGTAGTGACCTGCATCAAGACAGATTTTTGCCATCGTTCTCGCCACCTTTGAAACCATAGTTAAACTCGGACACTACGCTCTCGATCATCATCTCAAGCTCCAGTTCGGAAATAGGTATACCTTTTTCCGCAAGCATCTGCAATACGCCCTCTTTGGCTTTCTTGAGCTTTGCAGCACCACCCAAATCGTGATACAACTGCTCCGCTGCCTTAACGCAGGTGCGTACAACATCCTGCTTGACTTTGTTGTTGACATACTTCTCATACAGCTTTTTGAGCTGCGTACCGATATAACCGAAGAACGCAGTCAGCGCAGCCACAAGCACGGGCAGTACATAGGTTACAAAAATCTCTCTTTCCATAATGATTCATCCTTTCAACTTATAATGTCCCACGATTCGACTTCTTTGTGGATTTTGTCAATGAAGGAATTGCCATGCAATGCCTTGTATGCTTCGTACTGCTTTTCAAAGTTTTCAAACTCATATTGACGGATTTTTTCTGTTTCTCGGTGATGGTAGTAAATCCGCAGCATTTCACTTCTCAACTGGCATCGTATGCCGTTTGATATTTTATGGATGCTGATGATTACCGGGACGATTACTCCCACTAACACACCGATTTCAGCAATCAGTGTTGCGATTGTTGTCAGATTCATTTTAGGACACCGCCTTACTCTTTTTCTCCACACTGATTTTCGTCACACATAGCCTGCGCTGCACGAAGTTCGCTCCGTGCCATAGCCATGATGTCAACGAAAGCACCGCTGACGGGAATCTTGTCCAGCCAGTAGAAAGCCTTGTCAAGATGCTCTTTGATCTCTTTCATATTTTCCCCTCCAATTCAGCCACACGGCCTTTTAATTGCTGTACCTGCCGGATAAGCAGGCTGATAAACTCGCCATAGCGCAGGGAGTATTCTTCGCCCTCTTTGCAGAAGCCGCCAAACTCCGTGCTGTCCAGACCGCATTCACCCATTGACAGTTCTACATCCTGTGCAATCATACCGACATGGAATCGACCCGAAGTGCCGTTGTTCAGTTTGTAGATCGCAGGTCGCAGCTTGTCAAAAAACGCATCGTACCGCTCAAGATCGTAGCTGATGCTGTTCTTCAGGTTTCGGTCAGACGATACATTTACTTCGGTTGTGCTGTATACGCCAGCCCATCGGTAATAATACCGTCCGCAGTAAGCATAGCCGTTGCCATCAGGCTGAATGTCGGTGGATACGGTTATCTTGTAGCCGTCCTCGTCCACTTCCTGAACACCAACGGCTGCACTACCCGCTCCCATATAAGCAGATGCCCAATCGCCATACGCCATCAGCCGCAGCGCACCATTGGAGTAAAGTTCAACCGCATAGTCGCTGGTACTTGCACCTGTTATATCCAGTCCACCTGCCGCCGCACCCATACCCGTGTACAGTCCAACTGTTGTGCCTCGCAGTTCCGTAGCAGAAACGCCCAGCGCATACAGATAGTCCGTGGTGACTATGCCGTTGACTATTGTAGTGATATTCGATTCGGTCACATAATCCGTAGGAATGTCGCTCAACATTGCAATCCCTGTTGGCATCTGCCCGACTTTCAGGGTTCCGGTGATATTGGCGGCATCTACTTGCAACTCGGTTGCATCAATGTACTCGGCAGCCAATTTACCTGACTTGATATACGATGCGTTGACATACACATCGCCGTTATCGTCACGGTAGATGCCCTGCGCCTTGCCGTAGTTCGTCAGCAGGTTAAATATCTGCTCCTGTGTCAGTCCGTCAAAGGCGTTCTGTGCTTCCTTCGCCGCTCTCTGTGCATCGGTAACGAGATTGTACACTTCGGCAAATGTCTTGCCGAAGTTGTACTTTCTCTCCAAATCCACAGCGGATCGGGGCGAATATCCATCTTGTTTACTCATTTCAATCACCCCTTACCAATAGATGTTGCCTTGTGAGTCAACAGTAAAGCCCAGCTCTTTCAAGATGGTCACTGTTTCATCATAGGAAATATCTTCTCTGCTGTTCAGGTAGTCCACGATATCTGCATTGTACGCCGCACAATCTTCCTTGCCGTCATACATAGAACGGAAAAGAATAATCTTTGAGCCGTAGTCAATGTCAAGACCATTGATGTACTCAATGACTCTTTCCTTTTTAAGGCCGCTGACCGACTCGCCCGATGCATCCTTGGCATCAAAATCATTGCAATCGCTCTTGTACTGATAGTAGGTGAGGAAGTCATCGGAGATCGCTTTGGACATCGTGTACTTGCCGGGGTTTTCGTATGCCCAAGAGTAAGCCCTCTTCCCGTCCTCGTCAGCGGTGGAATACTGTTTGTAAGTGATGCCGTTCTGCTTGAAGAAGGAATACTTTTCAGGATATTCCTCCGAGAAGACATACTCGTCCACCGGCAAATCGGCTTCGATTGCCCCCTTGATAGGATCTTCTTTGTAGACTTCGTTCCCATCCTCGGTAGCATTGGTAAAATCGACATCCAGTTTGGAGAAGTATTCCTTTCGTGCGGTATCTCTCGCATAATCGTAGACCCTGTTGACCATATCTGCTCTGGTTTCAGAATCAGCCATCTGATAGGTGTTCGTGCGGAAAAGCCGCTCCATCAAATCTACAGCGGTCTGCCCGTACATCTTCTTGAACTCGGTGTAATCCTCCGCAGACATCTCATACTTCTCGCCATCGTAGCTGACATAATTATTGGGGATCGTGGGAATAACCCCTGTGTCACCGGTCTGGCTGTAAAGGTCTTTGATTTCCTCGTCCACGGCCGTGGCAATATCCTCTCTCCTTGAATAAGGAGCAATAAAGGCTTCAAACGCCCTTGTAAGGATATTCTCACTCTGCTTGACTTCATTGCCCCAAATGTCGGTAGTAGGCTCAAGCGTATTTCGCAGGCCGGGGATTTTGTACGCTATCTTGTTGATAGTCTGCTCACCAAACTTGAAGCCACTATCGGCAGCAGCCTTGGTGCTTCTCTTGGTGTCATCCATAACTTGGGCAACTTGGCTGGACAAAGTAGGAACAAACTGTGTGACATAGCTTTGTCCTGCGGATTCAAAGATGCCCATAAACTTCTCGACACCGGAGTCATAGGAACTCAACACACTGTCCAGACTTGAGAGGAATGACATCTCACTCAACGGGTCAAGAGTCTGTGCCAGTGTTTCAAAAACCACATCGGCATTCCACTCTTTTCCCTCGACCAACTGCTCATAGGCGTTTGTACCCACGAACAAAGGCATAGCAACAGGGGACAGCCAACTCAAGGAGTAGGTGTCACCGTTGAAATTAAACGAGTAGGATTGCTTGCCAAGCTGATAATCATACTCGCCTTCCTTGTCATCGTCACCTGCGCCATTGAGAATGCCTGCCTGTGCAAGCATATAGCCGATCAATGTCAAGGATGTACCCGTAATGGTCTGTGCCAGATGGTCAACCGCCTCGCTTGCATCCATCTCTCCCTTGCCGACCTGCACGGCATCATAGATGTTTCGTGCAAAGCCAAGGGGAGAATAAGCAGCCGCAGTCTTGGCGATATTGATAGGTGTCTTCTTGAACGGCAACACAGCACCGATGGACACATTGAACAAAATATTCTTTCTCTCAATCTCGCTGATTTTGCTTGCAATATAGGAGTCTTGCTGGAATGTAGCTTCCTTTGCCTGCTCCATTGCGTACTGCTTTGCTTTCGCAACAAGTTTGCCGTTCTTCTTAATGTCCGCTTTGGTCTTGATGCCGTTGGCGGTCAGGTATTCACTCAAGGCACTTCTGAACGCAGGCTTGCTGAAGAGTGTATCTTCTGCTGACAGTGCAGTGCTGTTGATCTTGGATGCTTTACCAATCACACCGGGCAGGATTTGCCGCTTTGCCTTAATGCTTCCTGCTTCGCTGTACTTGTTATCCGTATCACCTTCGGACATCTCAATAGCGGCTTGCTTTGCAAAGTTCTTCACATCCTCGGATGCAGCCTTCCAAGTCTTTGTGCGATTCTTGATAGGCGCAATATCCTCGATAGTTCTTGCCACGGCGTTCTTGACCTGCCTTGTTCCCCACATAGCCACATTGGACACGATATTGCGTATATGGGTCTTTGGGTTGCCCAGCATCGACAGGTAACGCCACTCGTTGATGTAGTCCAGTGCGCCAACAGACATCTGATCGGCTATCTTCTGTTTGACATCCTCAACGGCCTTGTTGAGTTCGGCTTGGTCATAAGTGCCATCTTTGCCGTAGGTCTTGAGGATGTGGTCAATCATTTCTTGGGTGATTTCCACATCTGCAAAGGCTTTATCTCCTTTGGTCTTGCCACGCTCGACAGTTCTCTGGAGCATTTTGAGCTGTCCTTCGGGAGTCAGTCGCTTGATGATAGAAAGTGCCTGCACCTTCTGACCAAGCTCTGTACCAAGTATGGAGATGTCCATAATAAGGTCACCGGCAGTCTTGGTATCGCCACGCTTCACGGCTTCCTGAATCAATCTCTCACCAAGAGCGATGTCATCAAGTGTTACCTTGTTGCTTGCGAATTGGCTGTTAAGATAGGTCACAGAAGCTTCGTAGCCCATTCTGTCCAGTTTTGCATTGGCATTGCCAAGAGTCTTTTTATTGGGAATAGGCTGATAGTGAATCAGTTCCTGATCCAAATCTTCGGGAAGTATCTGTCCGTCAACGGCTTCACTTCCGGTGGATGTTCCCACCCACTTTCTCTGCTTTGCTTTCGGTGTGGTATTCTCACTGTCCGCACGAACCATTCTCGGCTCTTTCTGAGGCTTCGGACGGATTGCCTCAAAAGCTTCCTGCTTTGCAGGCTTGACAGGCGCAATTTCTTCAGGTGTGGTTGTTGCATTTTCTGCAACAGCCACCTCGGATGCAGGGACATTAGAATCAGCGATAGGTGTTGCGTTGGGCTGCACTCTTAAATCCTTGCCCCACACTTCCCATCCTTTGACGGGTGCGCTCTGTTCGCCTACTTCGGAAAGAGAGTGTTGTGCCTGATATTTCGCAACAAACTCCTCAACAACATCCTTTGCCACGGGGAGAGTGTTTGCGCCGCCCTCATATTCATTGAGGATTCTGTGTGCCTCTTCCATATTGAAGTTGGGCTGTACCTTCTGCTGTGCCGCACCGTTGCCCTCGTTGTCATACATCTTGAAGTCGATGAGCATCTTCCAATATCCATCGGTAGAGCCATCGGGCTGAAGGCTGTAACTGCCGTCACCGTTATTGACAAGGAACTGACTGAACTTCGGCTCACGCCCGGTCTTGGCACAGAGATTCAGATACCGCTCGGCATTCTCCTTGCCGGAGAGATTGTAGTCCCAATAATCGGGAGGATACAGATTTTCCACGCCCTTGCCGGAAGCAAGATCGTGTTCTTTCTGTCCGTAGGTGTAGTCCGTATAGGAACTCATACCCATCATTTCAAGTTCCTTCATTCCCCAACCACTACGGTGGAAAGGTATGATGAAGTCAATGCGGTCATCAGCCATACAAGCGAGAATGTGCTTGTCATTTGCACCGACAATTATCGTGCCGACATTTTGAGAGTATGCATCTCTCAATTTCATCGCATCATCAAGACTCATACCTTCAGTGGAACTAAATGCAAGGTTTCCGTCTGCATCGAAGCCATCACCTTCAGCTATAAGCGAAAGGTTTATCTTGATGCCGGTGTCACCAAACACCCACGCAAAGTTCGGCACTTTCGTGTACGCCTGCGAATGCAGGCCCTTTGCAGACATATCCATAACAGCTTGCATCATATCCAGAAGGTGAGGAGTCTCAAAGTCGGAGAAACTCTGCACACGCAAACCGCCGATAGCTTCGATCTTGCGAATCTGTGCCGGTGTCAGCGACATAATCTCGTTTCGGTACTTGGTGCGTAGCTGCACTACCTTGGGATTGGAAGAGCCTTTCTTGTTCATCGCATCCACAAAGTCTTTGTACGCCTGCGGATGACTCTTGCGAAGTGCTTCCAGACCATCAGATGTGGTAACTTCATCAAGGTTGGGCTTGTACTCTCCGTTGTAGCTATTCAGCCAATCCTGTGCGAACTTACCGAGATGCCTACGCCGGGACTCGACATAGCAAACTCCACACGGAGTTTGTTCGCCGTGTTCCTTCATCATATTCAGAAGGTCGATAAGGTCATCGGACGAAAGCATAGTGTTGGGCATTCTGTGCTGGATCGCATCGAATGTTCCCTGATAGACAAGCCGCTTGGCACACAAAGTCGAAGCATCCAGAGTCTTGATATACTCCTGATTGTCCTTCAGCATTACCTGATTGTCAGCAGCCTCAAAATCGAGCCTGCCTTTGTCGGCGGCAATAACAGATGCAACGCTGTTTGTGTCTTTGATCCACTTGTCAACACGGTCTGCTTCATACCCGGCCTTGACCAGATTCTCTCTTACCTTCGCCTGTGTTTCAGGTGTCCAAGTGGAAAGGCTGAACTTTGTTACCGTGCCATCGTCCATAATCTTGACTTCATTGTCCGCTTGCTGACTGTCACTCAACGAATACCGGATATCCTTGTCAGCCGTGGGCTTCTCATTGGCAACGCTCTTGATCTGGTTGGAGTCAAAGGCAATCGCCACGGTAGCAGCACCCTCGCTGCCTGTTCCGTAGCCGCCTACATCAACGATGTTGTTGAAGATAACGCCGTCATAGCCCTGCTCTTTGGCTATCTTGGCATAATCACGGGTATTAGCCTGCTTGACTGCAAACTCTTTGATGCTGTCCTCGCTGAAGCTATCGGATGCAATAGAGAACGCATCGAACAGATTGGCGTTTGCACCGCCCAGCTTTTCGTATGCACTTGCAAGGGTAGCATCGTAATATTCCCCATTAGCTTTAGCCTTTGCCATAGACAGGATTTCATCACGGAACACGCTGTATTCTTCCCATCCGGCAATATCGGACAAAGCCTCTTTTTCCTCTGCGGTCAAGGAATTGTATCTGTCCGCAATCTCCTGCGAATATTCACGGGAAACATTGTTCCAGTTTCTGCCCTTGGCATCCACCACAAGAGGATTCTTCAGGTTGAGATATACCTTGTAGTTGGCACTTCCATAGCCAACGCCTTCGTACTCGCAGAACTCTTCGTAGATTTCAGCGAGATTCTTGCTTGTAGCAACCTCGCCGCCATCATCGTATAAGGTGTATTCGCCGTCTTTCTCGACAACCCTATATTCTGTTCTGCCGATTTCCGCAAAGAACTTGTTGGCATCGTCCGCAGTATTGAATGACTTCGCCTCATAGGTTTCGGTTGTTCCGCTGTAAGATGCAGCCACATCATTGCTGTCTACAAAGAAGAAGCTTGTGTCATCATCGGACATTTTTGCATCAAACACATGGAATCCTGCATCCTGCGACCCGTGATACATAACCTTGAGATTGCCGTTTTCATCACGCATCTTGGAGTCTTTGAAATATTCCTGCTGCTCTTTGGTAAGCTGCTTGCCGTCAGAGTCGGAGAGGGAATGCTTGACACCATCAACGCTCTTGCCGCCCTCCTGATACGCTTTCTCAAAGGCTCTCTTGACCTTTTCCAGTTCCCGTGCTTCCTTGCTTCCTGCGGTTGCAACCTTGCACAGATACTTGACCTCATCGTAAATCTTCTGGAACACATTCCTGTGCTGTACAGACAGATTGCGGACAAAATCTTCATCGGTAAAGAGATAATCACCCACCAGATCAGCAGTCAGTTCGGCATCCACATCGGCATCCTTGACACCCTCGTACAGCTTCGCCAGAGTGTCATATCTGCCCTGATAATCGCCCTTGGTCTTGGCATACTCGGTTACAACCTGCTTGAGCGTATCGTAAAACTCCGTACCCTCAAGTACATGGGTGATTTCGTGACCGACAACGCTGTTCAGTGACTTGTGTGAGTCAATGTTCAGCGTTACGCCGTCCTTGGTGACATAGCCGTTTACAGCCTTGCCATTTACTGCAAAGCCGCTTTCTTTCAGCCGCTCGTTATTGGTGAAATCGAAAAGAACGCCCTTGTCTGCGGTGATTTTTGCAATCATATCCACAAACTCGTGCGTTCTGTTGGTATTGTTCAAGATGCCGCTCTCCACAGCCTTCTTGATGGTTTCCTGCTGCTTGGTATCGTACTTGCTTAAATCAGCTTCAAATGCCTGTCCTCGTCTTGCTCTCTCGTTGTAGCTTTCGGCAAGGCGGTCATTCTTCACCGTCTTGAACACATTCTCGGAGAGGGTAGATTTGAGAAGGTCACGCTGGGAATTGGCTTTTATCTCGCCTACCTGCTGATGCAGTTCATTGTATCGTGTCTGCTCCGCAAGGGTGGCGTTTTGCTTATTGCCCAACTCCTCGTATTCCTTGAGTATGGCATCCTCGCTGTCCACCGTCTGCTTGTATGTGTTGTAGCTTTCACCGCCCAACACTTCCTCAATGGTGTCGGTGTCGATATAGCCACGCTCCATATCCCGGAGAACTTCATCATAGATAGCATCCTTCTGCTTCTCTGTGACTTTGCCGCCCTTCTCTTCCTCGGCAACACGGTCAGCGAAAATCTTGTCCACAACCTGCTTCTCATTGGAAGTCAGACCGGAAACATAGTCCACGCCCTTCTTGGTAGCAAGGGCATTAACGCCGCTGCTACCGCCGCCAAGGACAGCACCGCCGATGAAGGACTCCAGCGCATCTTCTACGGAGAACAGTTCGGTCAGTTCCTTATCGTCTGCATAGGTGATCTTCTGTCCGATTGCGCTCATTACGCCGGACAGCACTTCTTCAGTACCTTCACCTGCCATATCCAGACCCAGCTTCGACAGGGTACGGACAACCTTGTTAGACACGCCTCTTGCAATACGCTGTGTCAGTACATCGTCCAATGCCTTACCGCCAAAGCTGATACCGCCGGATATTTTCTCCGTCAATATCTCTGCGCCTGCGGAAATAGCAGCACTCAAGCCTGCCCCACCGTAGCTTGCACCCTCGTTTAATGCGTTTTCTGCCTCGCTGCCGAAGCTCGTCACGCCGGAAGTCACAAACCAAGGAACACCGGCCACTTGCAACCCGGCAGTAGCCAAAAGCTGACCACCAGACTGCACCAAAGCATCTGCCTTTTCACCCAGCCAAGAATCTTCTTCCGTATCAATGCCGACAGTATCATTGAATACACCGGATGCCGATACGCCGATAAGCTTCTTTGCAACCTTTTCTTCATCGTACAGGTCTTTCTTGATGAAGTCAGCGGTCTTGTCTTTGAACTCATCAGCACCCAGCAAACCTGCTGCACCGCCCACAAGATATGCGCCTGCATCAACAACCTTTTCGCCCATGCCGATAATGCCGGAAAACAGGTTTTCCTTAATGTCAGTACCCGTACCGAGAATGGTTTTAGCAAGATCACCAAACTGCCAGCCGTCCTCAAATGCGCCCTTTTCAAACCACTTGCGCTCATCCTTTTCGGTTTTGGTAGGAGCGATCTCCCTATCCACGCCATACAGCGCAGCCGTCTTATTCACGAAAACAGGAGCAATGTCCTCGGTCTGTCCTTCTGTTCTCTTTTTTTTGAGTGCCAAATACTCGTCCGTAAAGGAGTGACCCGTGGTTTTCTGTTCTTCTTTTTTCTTTCGCTTTTCCTTGAGCGCCAGATAATCTTCCGTGAAGCCCATTACCTCACCCCTTTACTTGAGCAATTTAGACATCTTGTTGGTGTATGCACTCTTGCGGTACTTTATCTTGTTGCCGGATTCATACTCTTCCACAAGCCCCTGTGCTACCAGCTGATCCAGCCTTGCTGCGCTTATCGGGCCGTAACCCAGAGCAAGTACGCTGTTCATATCAACGGTCTTCTTGGAAGACTTGTTGTTGGGATTATCGCTCCAAGTCTTCTTGTTGGTGGAACTGCTGCCGCTCGAATTATTGATGGAGCTGGAATAAGAACTTTTGCTACTGCCGGAAGAAGATGACTTGCTGGAACTACCGCCACCGGAGCCGCCCGAACTACCGCCGACCGTACCCTTCGCCGCTTCCTGCGCCTTCTGCCAAGCCATTGTTTCGTTATACTGCCGCTTTTCCTCTGCCAAAGCCGCATTCTTATATGCCATTTCCTCTTTGTGCTGTCGCTGCTGTTCAGCCAGCGATGCATTGTACTGTCTGACTTCCTCTGCCATAGCGTTCTCGGTATTGATCTGCTTGAGAACATCCTGATAGCGGTTGTAGTACATATTCTCCACTTCAAGCTTCTTGTTGGCTTTCTCCAAAACAAGCTGATTCTTGTACTGGAATCCCTTGAGGGAAAGTTCAAGCTGCTGCTGAAGTGCATTGTACGCAATCTCGGCAAGCAGGGAGTTGTTCTGAAGCTGTGCTTCCTTGATGGAGTTGTCATAGTTCAGCACGGCACGCATATAGGATTCTCTTGCAGTAGCTACACGGTTTTGGTAAGTATTATACATACTGACCTGTGCGCTCTCGCTGTAGCCGCTGCCTGCCATACCCTGTGCCGCCATCTGCTCGGCATTTGCGCCGTACTGGTTAGACTGCTTCTGCCAGTCAACATAAGCTCCGCTCTGTTCCTTGGTGTAGTCCTTCTGCGCCTGTGCCTTCTGCTGCTCGATCTGCTGGATAGCAAAATCGGTCTTTTCCTGCTGCATCTGTGCCTGCTGGTCTGCCCACTGCTTTGATGCCTCAATCTGCTTGTCATAATAAGCATCAGACTGATTTATCATACCGGCATAGGTCTTTTCAAGGTCACTCAACGCATTTGTTTTCTGTGACTCCACCTGCTTAAAGCGAGAGTCATTGTAATCAATATCATAGTTTGTTGCCATTATTTCACCCCTTATCGCTTGATGAATCCACCGATAAAGCTGTCAAGCGTTACCGTTTCAAGGCTGAATCTGGTCTTGGAATAGAACTTCATCTGAATATCCTTCCACTTCTTTTTCTTTATCCTGCTGACGAAGTAATCCTGCACATCCTCATACTCGCCAATCAGTTCAAAGCCTGTGTCCTCCAACTTGACATATACGGCAATATCACCGGTTGCCTCTGCAATACATCCCCGTTTGGAAGTGGTTTTCAGCTTATTGGCACTTCCGAACTTATCTTTCGGAGTAGTCCAATAGCTTTCCACATCACACTCATAGTCGGTCAAGGTATACACGCCGTCCTCCGTGCCAAGATACAACACGCCCTGACACACCTGACAGCAGGTGATACGCTTCTGCAAATCCCAATAATAAAACTCATACTCAATATGCCCCTCATTGCTGAAGGCTGTACGGGAATCTGCCAGATACGCCTTGTCACCGATGAACACGCACAGATAGCCTTCCCACTCGGCAAGCACCATATTTTTGTACTCTGCCTCGGCAAGCATCTTTCGGTCTACCAGAGAACTTCTGTGTGCCACGGCCTGCTCCGTAGTCACATCACCGCTGATGCCTTCCATTCCTCTGTCAGAGAAGAAGATTATATCGTCATTGAAATTGATCGCCCTGCCGACACATCCCGTAGTAATACTGGAATGACTTGAAGGATATATCTTGCCGTACTCTGCATCAATTGTAGGTGTATGATAGAACACCGTTGTATTCGCCTGCGAAGGCTCACGGAACACCCACAAAGCATTGTTGCCTGCTACCATACCCTTTACCTTGGCATTGTCTAATCCTTCCCTGTAGTAGTCCAGATCACTCACATACGCAGGATCATTCAGACTGCAATGCCATATGACATTGGGGAAATCATCATTGCCGCTGAAGAATACCCTGTTGTCGAACACCTGAAGCAGCGTACATTTCACAATCGCATCCTTGTACTTCTGTATGGTCTTGCGGAACTCCACCGATACATTATCCCGTCCGTCCGTCTTGGGCGCATCGGGAGCTTTTGTGAATGATATTTTCCCCTCGGCATAGTCCACCTTGTACCCGCTTGTCTGCACCACATCATCTACCTTGACGATGGGTGGGAAGTCGGTATCAATGTTCTGTGCATCCAGCAGAAAGTCAAAGCTGCCGCCGTCAGCAAGAAAGGTATTGATCCTCCTGCCTGTGAGCATATTCACATCCTCATAGGTAGTGCCGCCGCCACCGGGCTTCCTCGCAATAGAAGTAGTAGGGACATATCCCTCCACTCCCTTGATCTCGCTGCCGTCATACCGCAGATAGTGCTTGCCGTCCTTGAAGTACCACACATTCTCATAGGTGAAGCTGTCGCTCACGGCTTCACGGAGTCCTTCGTACAGTACGCTCTTTTCGCCCTGTGCGACCTTATACAGCCTATTTCCGCTATGGACGAGCTGTATGTCATTGTAGAAGAATATGCCGTAAATAGGCGCATCAAAGGCAGTTTCAAGCACCATACCCGGCCTTGTGCGGATGCTGTCTATCTCTCGGTAGTCCTTCCAAATATTAAGACAGTCGGGGGAGCGTGACAGGTTTACATCCTCGCCACGCATATCGCATCCCCTGAAGCTGCCGTAAATACGGGACACCTTATCGCCGGTTTCAACACTCATACAGAAACACCACCCTCTATGGTGATGCTGCTCATTGCATAACGAGGATCAAGCCGCTGAAGCATAGACTCATACCTTGTCGCATAAACCGATCCATACTCGGTGCTGACATCGCTCTTGAGCAGGTCTGCCGCAATGCCAAACGGCATAATCTCAAGGGCATCGGGAGAAAGCTCAAACTCATACGCCTTGTCCTTGGTCTTGTCGGTAATTCTTTCAGGGTACACATAGCAGTCGATTTCCAGTGTGCCGCTTTCCAGCACCTTGATGACCGTGCCGTCTGCCTTGAGCTTGTAGTTCACTCCTGCGACAAGAGCAAGCTGATAAATCTCATAGCCGCACTCTGCCTCGATGTCGGCAAACTCGATTGTGTCACCCTCGCTGACTTCCAATTCCACATACTTGGGAATCTTCTTCATACGAGCCAGTTCATACATTACCTGATTGACAACATGGTTCTGCTTTGCAGCAAGGTCAGGATCGTCTGTCAAATGCTCGCTATTGGGATTTGCTTCCTCAATAAGCGACAGGTATTTAATTTTCATTTCGTCAAGAGTCATCGAATCACTCCTTTCTCATAAGAAAAGCACCACCCCCGAAGGGATGATGCTTTTTATTGCTTTGTTATAATTGCGAGGATAATATGATACGCCACAACACAGGCATAGGCAATCAAGCAAATCCACGCCAAATAGCTATCTTCGGGGTGTCGGTGTACATACCACCCCACCACGCCCAAAAGCACGCCGTTCAGCACGATTTTGAAAAGCCACGCAACATTATTGCTGAACATCCACCGACCTATCGGGTTGCCCTCTATCTCGATGCCAAACTTACGCACCCAATAGAGGGTGAACAGATAGTCGAGGATGTTGAGTATGTAGGTTAGTATCAGCATAGGCGTTAGTTAGAGTCGCCGCTCTGGAATTCATATTCAAGTCTAAAATCGAAAATATTATCGGTAATTGTAAACCATTCGGTTACCCTACGCCCATCATATATTGTTGTAGCTATTTCCCCGCCCAACTGTTCGCAGTACACCCGTTCAAAACTGCCATACAGCTCTTCTATTTCTATACGGATTTTAGAATCTTTTGGGATATTCGTATATATGTTGAAGCCATTACCGATAATGGTTCGGCCATCCCCGCCCTCATATCGAAAACTTATTTCTCCCCCGCAGCCATTTGCGATACACAACGTTCTTACATCCCTTGTGTCACCGCCACCGACATCTTTCGGAGCAGTAACCTCAATATCCCCCGTCAGCTTCTTGTCGGCTGTGTTGAGCGTTACAGTCTGCCCAGCTTCAAGGGAGATAACCGTGTCTTTGTATTTTATTTCTGTCATTGGTTAAGCCTCCTTTCAGTCGATACCGCCGCCGCTATGGGGGATCTTGGTTACTTCATAGCTTTCATCTGCAGTAATAATATCTGTCGGTATAACATCCTTAATATAGTTATGAGGAGTTACTCCGTCCACATTTCTACTAATATACACTATGTCATTTTCAATGAAATAATTGTATATATTATAATCGCTATCGACCCACTCTGCCCAAGTCATTCCTTCCTCGGCTTGATAGATCATGTCGTCGATAGTAAAGTTAATCAGTTCAATACCGCCGCTTATCGTATAGCTTCCGTCCCATTCCTCGACAGAGCCGCCCAATCCCTCGGGAACAGTCACCACCACATCGGACAGCATAGGCTTGTCCTTGCACGGGAGCGTTGCACTCTGTCCTGCCTTGAGCGATGCGATCACTGCACCGTTGTACTCGATTGTTACGGCATCGGTTGGGGTGGGTTTCTCGCTATATGTTTCAAGCCAAGCGATGAGAACGGGATTGGTCGCATCAACACCGCCAGTTATTGTGATGGTAAAGGCGTACGAGGATGCGAGAATTTTTGGTGTTGGGTCACCATAGGCAGATGTGTTGATATAAATACGGTCACTTAAAGTATTGTTGATGCTACGATACCCTATACTAAATGTATAAGCATTACCTAATTCAGTATTAAGGTCAATAGAACCTGCCGCAACATCTTCGCAAAGAACAGAACCAGTGATATTGGCTTGAACAAGTCCAGCCGTAGCACTCCATCCAGCAGGCACAACCCAAGTAGTATTGGTCAAATCTGTAATTGCCATTAGTATCCCTCCTTTCAGTTACCCGAACCGCTTGAGTGTATGTAATGATAGTAAACGCCATTAGCATCTATTACGCCATTTCCAAGAACACAATTGTTAAAGCCTCCACTTGCAGATTTACAAATGTATGCAACCCGACCCTCAATGTTTTTATCAACATAAGACGCATTAGTAGTGCTATATCCGTAAGTGTTATAATTGCTGTTGCACCACTGCTCCCAAGTCATACCGCTTTCAGCCTGATAGCTTGTGCCTGCTATGGTAAAGCTAATCAAGCTCACACCGCCGCTTATGTCAACCTCGCCGTCATAGTAGGGCAGAGCCGCAAGCACATCCTGCACTATTGCCGCCTTGTCCGCTGCGGTGAAGTAGTCCACGCCTTTGACGGGAGTGTAGCCAGCCGCACCCGTAGCACCTGTAGCACCGGGCGCACCATCTCTGCCGTCAAAGTAATCAACACCCTTTACGGGGGTATATCCATCTCTGCCGGGTGTGCCGGGTTGTCCGTCAAAGTAGTCAACGCCCTTTATAGGTGTATATCCGTCCTCGCCATCCTTGCCGTCCTTGCCGTCCTTGCCCTCTGCCTTGACATTGGTGTTTTCTTCGCCGATCCACCAATACCCGTCCTTGATGTATGGGGTCAAGCCGTCTTTGCCATCCTTGCCGGGTGTACCGGGTGTACCCGCACCGCCGCCGTTGCCGCCGCCGATTTCTACATTGCCGTTCTCATCCGGGGTTTTGCCGTTGACGGTTTTGACAGGCTTCATCTCACGCTCAAGCCGAGCAGGATTGATTGGTGTGCCAACAGTTACTCCATAGATTTTGCTCATACTTTCACCTCCGTAATTGTCACTTGGATAGTGTAGTCAAGCGTAGGCTTCTGTCCGATGGCATACACTGTCACAACGCCGCCGTCATTCTCCGTCACAAATGCCAAGTCTTTATTGTGGAAGATAGCCAACTGCTCCACGCTGGGAGTCAGATCAACCTGACTGTTTTCCGTCACGCCTGCCACCTCTACCACCTGCGAGAAGGGGCTGGCATCACCGACCCACCGTTCAGCAAGAAGCTCGACATAGCCAACTCTGGCACTTGTATTATTTTTCATAACCTCCTGCAATACTGCATCCACCATTGCCTTTTTTTCAGCCTCGGTTAAGTAGTCCTTGCCCGGTGCAGGCTTCAGCGATGCCAGCCACTCCTCCACTGTACCCTTATAGCCGTTTCTCACGGCGATCTCATAGGTGTCAACATAAATGACATCCAGCTTGGAGATGCGACCACGCAGCTTATTCGCTGCCACTTTTCCCTCTAAACTCACCTTGTTCACTCCTTCCTAAAAGCGAAAGCACCACCCTCTTGGATGGTGCTTATATTTATTAGTTGATTTTGAATCCAATCCAATTCACCGCTTTAGAAGTCCCGGTCATGGCTTTGATTCTGTGTACGCCTACATCAAGTGTGCAAACTTCCTGTGTGGTGCTGTTGATTTCGTATCTCACATCATCAACCAGCACATACTGCGTGTTTGCGCCTATGCAATAAGCCGAAAGTGTGACAGGCGTTTTTTCGTCCACATATACAACAAAATCTTGCAATACAATATCTTCTGCATCGGAACGAGTGTACTCCACATACACCTTAAAGCCATTCTGGACATAACTGTAGTTTTTCACATAATCAGAAGGACACTTGGACTCCACCTTTTGCGAGGCAAATGTCAGCACATCGCCACGCCCAACATACGCACATCTTCCGCACAGTACAGAATACAGATACTCGCTTTCAAAGGTATGTCCTCGATCTTTGAAGTGAACATTATCAATGCATATATCGCTCATCGGAATCTGGCTGTAGTTCATCATAAACTCGCCGTATGCGTTCATGTCGATAACTTCCAAGCCGTACTCCTCTGCTACTTCTCGCTTAATTCCGTTTGCAATAGTGTTGACACTCTCGCTGTCCCTCATTGGGTAATACTGGGATTCAAGTGTAGTGGGGCAGAACGGCTCAACCGTTGCCTGTGTTGTCACCATAAACGGCTGTATTCCTTTTTTGTACAGATACTCAACCGTATACACCAGATTCTCACGGAACTCATCATAGAACGCTTTATCGTTGGTAGTGAGGCGATCATTGATGCCGAACACAACGCCAACCATCCTGACATCTGCGTATGCGTGGCCAAAGATGTCATCATAGTGAGGAATAACAGACTTAAACCGATGCCCGGTATAGCCGATGTTGTAAATACGCAGGTTTGCGTTTCCTGTTGCGCCTTTAAGCAACTGCTCCAACTTGTACGGGTATGCAGAAGTGTTGATATAGTCAACATATCCCCAGCCACCGGCATTAGCATCCTTTGTTTCGTGACTTCCACCGCCTGTAGTCCCCATGCCGTCTGTAGTGCTGTCACCAAAGAAGCCTACAGGGAACTTCTCGCCTACACGCCAGCGACAGAGAGCCTCTTTCAATGTGTGCAGTCGTGCAGGTTTCGCATTGAGCTTCGCTTTAGGTAAAAAGCCGAAAGTTGCCTGATACTCTTCAAAAGGAAGCAGGGAATCACCGCTATTTACCATCACCTTGTCCTTGTTGGTCATATGCGCACGGAAGCGGATATAATGGCAGTCACCGGGAACTGTCACACTCAAAGTGGTATTTTCGACATCTTCCGAATAACCGACCAGTACATACTGCTTCGAGAAATATGCAACCGACCAAACAGGAGAAAGTGTATATGTTCCGTTTGGCTCAACAGGAATGTACCCGGATGTGAAATAATCGGAGAAGGTTTCACCGTCGAGCCATTCCAAATGGTTGCTCAGGAACTTGTTGTCTGCCACATCGTACTTGTTGAACAGATTGTTGCCAAGCTGCTGAAAACCACAAATAGTATTCGGCAGAAAATGTCCGTTTTCGGTTTTTTTGGAGTTGGTATGCACAAGTTCAGGGTCTATCATTCCGAACATCGGACTGTGTACATCCTCTCCTTCCTCGACAACGGAATTAAACGCAGGATTTTCTACGCTGTACAAAGTAGGATTGCCGGGTGCTTGGTTATCAAAGGAGCAACGCACAAAGAAAACACCTTCAGGTACTTGGAGAGTGTATTCCTTTACTCCACCGCCGGGTTGATATTGGACTGTACCGGTGTTTATCGTGTTCCGATCAGTAAAATAAACAATTTTGGTATAACCCGATGGGATGCTATTATATACATTATAGGCTTTGCCACCAACAACAGGGATAAAATCAGTAGTTACGAAGCGATCATAAAAGGCATCGCCGCCATTTTCTGAGTTCATGACCTCCCCTGTATTGCTATTTATATAACCTTTAGCAAGGGTGTGGCGGTTGACCATGTTGGGGGTTTCTGCGTAATGTCCACGGATTTCCTTGTTGATATTGTTTACCTGCGCTCTTGCCGCCGTACCTGCGCTCGCATAGGTCTTACCATCCGCACCTACACGGATGTCAGCAACTTCCAAATAACTTGCATCTGCGTTCGCAGGCGCAGCAGCGGAAGCTACAAGATTATCTATTCTCGCCCTCTCTACAGCAACAGCACTATTTGCATCAGAAGCCGATTTTACGGCATTTTCGCTTGCGGTGGTGACATCTTCCTTGGTCTTCTCATAGTCCGCTCTCAAGCTCACCATAGCCCTTGCAACAGCCTGATTCTGCACAGGACGGGTAGATGTCATATCCAGCGCATCGTCCATCACTTTGAACTCTTCAGGATCGGGTACAAACTCCGGGATATCGTCACCCTCGGGGTACAGTCTGAACACCTTTGCGCCGTCCTCGTCATAGCCGATAATGGTCTGCGGCAGGGTATCATCGTTCAGCACTACCTCATACCAGTAGTCCTTGTGTTTGCTGATAACATCGCCTATCTTGGTATCGGCTTTGGTCAGGAATATGTCCACTGTTTCGCATTCCTCGCTGACAGGGAAGTCCCTCTGAAGCAGTACATTCTCGGCATCCTTTTTCCCGTAGAGCTTGAATCGCACTACATCACCGGGCTGGAACTTATAAGGTTTGCCGTCCTCGTCTGCTGACACAGAGAAAAAGACTATATCTCCTCTGGTCGCATAGATGGACAAATCGTCATTGATAGTAAACATTTACTCACCCACTTCCTTGATGTTCGTGAAGTCATCAATGACTTCCTGAATGGTTACGAAGCTGTCCACGGGCTTGATATAGCCACGGCCTTCTTCCTCAAAGACAAGCACATCGCCCTCCTTGAGCCATATTGTTGTATTGTACTCGCTCTCGTAGCCCTCGCCCTTTACCTTGGTCTTGGACACAAACACAAGATTCTCAAGCCGCTGCTTCACATTCTCGTTTTCATATTCCAGCACCGTGTCCTTGTCTACCCTGACACCGGGGTACAAGTCAATGCTGGGCTTTCTTACAAATACCTGCATGGATTCTCCTCCTTTCTTTTTCTTCAGCACAGGAATCGTCCTGTATTCAAGAAAAAGGGGGATAGATTGCTCTATCCCCCCAAGGCGTTTCGGCTATGCGCCGTGCATACCCCGTATTAGGGGCTTATTTACGCCTTTATCAAGCACCGACAGGTACTTTGATAACCTGAATACGGTTGTTGTCGATGACCTTTGCGCCGAAGGTGTCAAGACCACGGATGATGTCCTTGAACTTCTTCTCGGCACGGAGAGCCTCGACCTCGTTGATCTGACCGGCAAATGCAACAGCCTTCTTGCCACGGATGCAGCAGTAAGCGTAGGTGCTGTCCTTTGCCATGTTGTTGGACATAACAACATTGAAGTCATCGTATACACCAACAATGCCCTTCTTGATGTATTCGGGGTTGTTGGTGGACAGGGTGATCAGGCAATTCTTGAAGACATTGTAGACAGCAGGGGTGATCTCGATAACACCCTCTTCGTCAAAGTTGCGCTCACGCAGAGCAACGATAGCCTCGTCAATTGCCTCCTTGACTGCCTCCTGAGTCAGAGCGGCTGCGGTAGTAGCATTGGTTGCACCCTTGATAAGATTTGCAACATAGGTGTCACGGGCAACAGCCAGACCGTGAACAGCCTTCTCCTGATACTTCTCCTTGAGGCCGGGAACAGACTGTGCCTGATTGACATCATCGACATAGAAAGCAAAATACTTCTGCTGGTCGATAGTCAGCTCCTGACCACGGTCGCTCATCTCCTCGATCTCGATGTCTGCGCCGGTGTAATCGCCGATGGTAGGCTCGCCAACACCAAGAATCTTGACGGTACGGGCATACTTGCAATCACCCTCGTAGTCACGGAGGCAATTGTCAACCAGCTTGCACTTCAGTTCCAGATCGTCCTGAATCTTCTTGCTCCAAATAGTCTGAATAAAATTAGTAACTGCCATAATTTTTACTTCCTTTCTGTTAGGAGGGAAGCATTACCATTTCAGCATTGATTTTTCCACGGCGGCAAACAAGGCAGGATTCTCGTCAAAGTCCTTCTTGGTGAACTTCAGTGCCTCGTCACGGGTATAGAAGTCCTTTACGCCGTTATCGCCGCTGTTATCATTCTTCATGCTTCCCATTGTTTTGATTTCTTTTTTCGGTTTCGTTGTTTTTGCGTAGGTTTCGTAAATCTTCTGAATGGGAGTGTTGGGATTGAACATACTTGCAAAGTCCATGAACTCTTTGCTGTTGTATACTTCCTCGGTAACGCCGATCTTGGTAAGTTCACGGCCTCGTTCTGCGTTCTGTCGGTGTTCTGCCAGTACCTTGAATATCGCCTTCTCTTTGGCGGTCATATTGGCAGCACCTACAGCAGTAAGGCGGTCAACTTCCTCTACAACATCCTCAAATCCGGCATCGATGATATCCTGTGCCTCTGCTCTGGCAAGTACATCAATTTCCTTGGCAGAATAGGCAGGCTTTTCGGGAATCGTAATGCCTTTTTTGCGGTAGAACTCTGCAAATGTGTCGGTTATCTCATCGACACTCTCTTTGCCTGTGCCGGCTTTCAGCACTTCTTCCAGACCACCATACTTGCGCTGATAGTCCTTCTCGATCTTTGCTTTAGCTCTGGCCTTGGCTCTGCCTACGATGGCATCCACTTCTTCCTGTGTGTATGTCTTCGCAGGGGTTTCTTCTGTGGTCTGCTCCACATTTTCAGCGACTTCTTCTGTCACAAGGATTTCATTCTCGCTCATAGCGAATCTCCTTCCTATTTTTGATGGGGTTTGTTTCCCCGTATTATCGTTTGAGATTAATGACATCACGATTGGTCAATTAAAAAAACACCCTCTTGGGTGCTTAATAATCACGATATTATGCGGAATAGTGTGACCGATTTCACATATTTCCGTCTACGGCTGCTTCCTCGGCAGCCACTTCTTCGTCAAGTGTTTCTTCCTGCTGTGCGTACTGCGCTTCCTCGGCTTCAAGCTGCATCATAGCATCTGCCATCTGGTCAGCCTGCCCGTCAGGGTCTTCCATAAGGAACTGCTGCGCCCTCTGCTGCATCATCTGTGCCTGCGCCTGAATCATAGCAATCTTGCGCTGTTCGTCACGGATATGCTCGATTGCTTCCATGATCTTCTGCTTGGGAGCAACGCTGTCATCGTCCAGCACTTCGGCATAGGTGGCAAGCTCACTTACTCGCTGTGCAGAGAAGAAGCCCTGCACAAGCAGGTTTTCAATCGTCTGCTCCTGTGCAAACTTGTCATATACGCCCTTGGGAGTCACATCAATCTTGACTGTAGCTTTAAGCTGCTCAAGCACACTCTGCGGAACATTTACCACATCCACGATCTCTTCGCCGGTCTGCGGATCTGTGCTGACTTCCTCAAGGTTTACGCCGTCAACAGAGTAAACTATCAGGTATTCCAGCCATATTCTCGCCAAGTCCTCAAGGAAGTTCTTGTATGTTTCCTTCTGCTCGGTCATAGGTGCTTGGGATGCCTGCTGTACAGCCAGAATAGCTCTGCCGGATGCGCTCTCCGGGTCTACCTGACCTGTTGCTGTATCGCCTGCACCTGCCAAGTCACGAGTGACCTGTATCAAATCGTCCTGAAGCTGTTTTACATCGGGGGACATCTGTGCAGGAGGCAGAGTACCCACAATCTTATGCACATCATCCACAGGCTGACCGTTGGTGCGGATCGTGCCGCCTACAGTATTCAGCGCAGCAGGATTGCTGACCTTGCTGATGTCCACTATCTTCTGCGGATATGCCTGATACTTGACTGTCAGCACTCGTCTTACTTCGGTGCGGTTGACCTCGATCTGGTTGGGAATAAGGTATCTTACCTCGCCCTCGCCTCGTGCGCTGCCCTCTTTTTCTTCCCATACCATGTGTGCGATAGGGTAGAGGGAAAGCCCGGTGTCTATCTCCTCTGCAATCGTTACCCATCTGGTAGCTACAGAGAAGTGTACAGTGCCGTCCTTCTTGTACAGCTTGTAGACAACTGTGACCATATTGTCAAGCTCTATCTTTGCACTTTCGCCGCTTTCCTCAAAGGTGTCTGTATCACCGATGATGAAGGATATCTTGCTGTCGCTCATACCAAGACCTTTTGCAAGCTCAATGGCATTGACAACAGGCAGTCGCTTACGCATCAGGATATAGGGCTGGCTCTGAATATCATCGTCATTCTCGTTGCCGTAGTAGATGTCATTCTTCTTGACGATCTCGTTGACGGGCATCATGCTCTCTTCGTCAAAGTTGACATACATAATGCCCTCGTCATTGATTGCAGCATCACGGGTAACTCGTCTGCCCTTGAAGTCAAGCTTATCCTTCTCCCACACTCTGCCGGCATAGCGGTTGAGCATTTCGCAATATCTGCCGCTCTCTTTCTGGAACTCTCTGTTCTCATAGTTCTGCGAAGAATAGTTGATTGCATACAGATTATCGTGGATAACAGACACTTTGTACTTGACTATAGGCTTGATGAAGTTCTTCATCACGCCCTCGACTTCTCCGAGCTTTGCACCCTCCCACTGATCGCCATTATAGAAGCGATAGTTTCTGTCGGTATCTGTATAGATATTTGTCTGTCGGTGGTAGTTTCTACCCTTTTCGTACAATGTCCAGATCGGGGTTTCTTTGACTTCTCTTATGTTCATTTACATCACCTCGCTTATATACTCCCAAATGCAGCCGCCTGCCGTCTTCCTTTTGCCAAGACAGCAAGCACTGATATTTCTCTGGTTTACGCCAGTTTCTTTTGCTGCTTGGCTAACACATTCCCAAACGGCAACAAGCTTTCCCGTAGCATAATCATATTGCCCAACTTTCTTGGCCTTGTAGTTGTTCGCACCGCTTATCTTGGCCTTGTGTTCTTCGGAAAGTTGTCTGCCTTTTCCTGCCTCACTTATCTTCCGTCTATGCTCTTCTGAGAGCGGCTTCCCGTACATCGGATTGCCATCACCTTTCACCGCTTCGCTTATGTGCTTTCGGTGTTCCTCGCTCTTTGGCTTACGCATCTTGCTCTTGGTAGTTTCCTTGAGCGACCAATGGCATCCCAATACGGTCATTTCACCGCCTATGGAGCAGTTATAGCCAAAAGCAGGATCGTTAGACTTATACTTTGCAATCAGTTCACATTCCAGTTTGCAGGCTTCCTCTTTGGTCAGCCGTGTATACAAGATTTCGTGCCTAAACGCATCCCATCCGTGCTTGTCGATAGCGTTACGAAAATAGCCGGAAGAATAGCCCTTGCCGTTGTTCCACCGATATTCAGGCTTCATGCCCGTAATACCGATGTACTTCTTGCCGCTCTCTCGGTGTTCGTGCATATATACAGTGTAGTTCTTCATACTGTATCCTCTTACTTCGGTATATCTTCTTGTCCTTCGTCAGTACCATTGTACCGCTCGATATTACGCATAATGGTTTCAAGCTTATCCTGCTCTATTCGTGCGTGTTTCTTGTTCTCTCGCTCTCTGTATGCCTCAATGGGATTGATAGTCGGCAGCATGATATCCTCGCCCTTGCTTACTGCCTGTCCCACCTTCGCACCAATAACGAAACAACAGATGCACATAGCACCTATACAAAGCACCAATACAATTTCCATATTTACCCCCTATATCGGTACAATCTCTTCGCCCCAGTCCTGCTGTGGCTGCATATATTTCTCCACATTGAAATGTGTCTGCGGATTGATAATGATAGGCTCATTGACGAACACCACCTGATCCCGTATATGGTGTGCAATCGCAAGACCCATCATCATATCATCGTGGCCGCCTTCAGGAGCTTCAATGCGCCCCTTTTCGTTGCGTACAATGGTCAGCAGTTCCTCAAGGGTATCTTTGTCATTGATGGTGTCACAATGCTCTCTGACGATCTCTATCAGCCTTGATATGATCGTAGGCCGTGTCAGGCTCGTTGTCTTGAAGCCGAACCGCTTTTCCGTCTTGCCCGTATATGTGTCCTGCGCCTCTCTGACATACTGTTTCATATATCCCAGCCGCTGCAGTTCCATTATCGGGTAGGAGTCAAAGTTAGCTTCAATGCCTATCAGCGCATCATTGTAATACTTGCCCAAGCAATAAATCTGCCTTGTGAATATGTCTGCATCAAACTGATGCTTGAGTACAGCCACCTGCTCACCCGTCTTTGCATCCAAGCAATGCCCGGTAAAATAGTCACTGCCCTCACCGGCAGTATCTCCACCAATGCAAAACTCGGTGAATCCCTGCTGCGTGGGCAGCTTATATAGCTTTATATATCCGTTCGGATCGTTTATCCACTTGATATTGGTTATCTTCAGCCCGTCATAATCGTAGCCGAAATATCCCGTCCTGATGACTCTCGGCAATTCATCAAGCCGCTTCTGTATAGCTCTTGCATCGAATACCGTCTTGCCCAAAATGCCCCACTTACCAAGGCAATAGACCTCATAAGTGTACTCATCCGTCAAGCGCAGGTCTTCCAATGCCTTGCGGTCATCGTCCGTCAGGAACTTGTTGTCCTTATAAGTAGAAAAGCAGACCGTTGCCAGTCCGCTGTCTATAAAATGCTTCTTTATCCAATGCTGAATGTTGATGGGGTTGAAGCTCAATATCATCTGCTTCTTTGATTTACCGCCACGCAGACGAACTTTAAGCTGGTTTATATCGGCTTCCTGACACTCGGTAGCTTCCTCCACCCATATCTCTGTCAATTCGCCGTTTTCAAAGGTGATAGACTTTATCTTCTCAACATCATCCAGTCCGGCAAAAGCAACCTCATTACCCGTCAGCTTGCACTTGATACGCATATCACTCTCGTTGATCTTGAAATGCTCACCAAGATTCCAGTTTGATATAACCTGTTTCAGCAGCGGGAATGTACTCTTTCTGTTGGTATCGCCTGTCTGTCGAACGATCAGCAGATTGTATCGTGATGGATTCAGCAGTCTGTATATGTGTAACTGTGCTATAAAGTAGCTTTTACCACTTGAGCCACCACCATAGAATATCAGGTATCTGTCCCAATTATCCAAATAGGGCAGGTACACATCGTTGAATACCTTCTTGGATATTTTGATATTGACATCCATCAGTCATCCACCAACTCTATGTTGATATTGACTGCATTGGTCACATTGGCTTCAATCTTCTGTGTGTACTCGCCCTGCATCTTATTCATAATGTCAATGGCCTTCAGCTTCTCGCTTGTACCTTCCTCGGCATTGTTTATAACGCCGGTCAGCCATTCAAGCCTCTGCTGTGCAGTCATAATGCTCGGTTTTGCCAATTCATTACGCAATTCGGTCAACCTTGATACCACCTTGGGATTTTTCATCATCTTGCTTGCAGTTTCCCACACGCTCTTATCTGACATTCGCTGTTTCGGATAGGCAGAGCGGTACGCATCAGCCTGATTCATTCCTTCGATGATATTCTTTACAAACGCTTCCTGATTTGCTGTCAGCATATCGCTCCCTCCTCTCTTATAGCTTCGCCCACATTTCTCTTTTCAGCCCGTGCAAATATATTGTCGGTGAACATTTAGAAGCAGGCTTAAATCCCGCCTTGTCACCATAGCCGCCGTAATTTAGCGAGGCGGCAGTATTAACGAATAACTTGTCTACCAGTGCAACAGATGAATTGCTGCCCGATACTCTGTAATAGCCCTCTTTGAACACAAGCGGAAGGTGCGTGTGTGCGTGTACATATATGTCCGCATCCACTATAGCCGCAAGATCGGCAAGCCTGTTTACCTTGCCGCCCTCTCTGCGCCCACCGCCAGAGCCGTGTGTCACATATATCGTATATAACTGCCGCCTGTTATGGAATTTCCCTTCACCAAATCTCACAAACAGCAATGCCGTTGTCGGTGAATACCGCTGCATTATCTTTAGCTGGGCGCACATAAGCTGTGTTATGTCTATGCCGTCAGCCTTATATACTCGGTTTTCGTGATTACCCGGAAGCACCGCAAGAATCTTGTCCTTGATAGGCTCAAATATCTTTACGCAATGGTTAAGCTGTTCCATAGGCTGAAGATTAGCACCGTAGGTATCTCCTATGCTCGATGCTATAGCTGTGTCCATCAGATCGCCATCAAGGATGCAGTATGCGTTCGGTGTGTTCTTGATATATTCGATCCTGTCAGTTATGCTCTTGTAGTCTGAAAGACTATCACCTATATGCAAGTCTGCCATAGGCAATATCTCTATAACCTCTGCATAGGGCAGATCGTTTTTTATTACCTTCATAGGCAGGCCTCCTTACAACAGAAAAAGCACCTGCCCCGATTTGGGAGCAGATGCTTTCGTCTGGTTTTCTCATTCTACATTATATGCTCTTGAAAAGTCACATTCAATACGGAAAAGTCACAAACAGTCACAAACTTTGATATACTCCGCAATGATTCTTATAAACTCCTCAAGTGAAGGCTCTCCATCAGGGAAAAGCTGGTCTTTCAGATCGTCCATATAATCTCTCCTTTCGGGAGTGATTATACCGTCCCTGCCTCAAGAATATTGTCGGTTTTTGTCCCGTCCAGAATCTTTTGTACGCTCTGCAACGCCCGTCCATGCGTAGTTGTAGCCCAAGAGTATTCTTTGCCGTATCGCTCTGCGATGTCAGACAAGCTCATCTTCTGTATGTACCTCTTGTGCAGCACATCATACTCCGTGGGATTGTCTACCGCTTCTATTACCCGTATAACATCCCTCTTGGCCTCAATAAGCTCGTCTATCAGCCTGTTGATATCGCTCTCCATATCAACGCACTTGTCTATAGCATCGGCCATCTTTGACTTGCTGCCGCTTGACTGCACCCTCTCGCCGCCCATATTAGCCGTGATACTCAACGCCATATCCATCCACTGCTGCTGCTCTGCCAGCTTGTTATTTATCATTATATCCAGTTTATCGACCCGCTGCAGATACTCTTTCGCCAGCATACCGCTCACTCCTTAATAGCCCCTTCATGTCTTCTCAAGATACACCCGATCACGCTTCTGCGTTACCGATACAAAGCAATCGTCCGGCTGGACTATAAAGCCCATTCGATCACTCAATGCAGACCGCAGCGAGTTAGGGTTTTTGTATGGCTTATCAGGCAAAACAAGCACCTTCTTGTATTTGCTCTTGACAAACCACTTTAATGTTTCAAGGTGCTTCGATTTCGTTGTTGCTTCGTATACGATCCTGTATTGTTCGTGATATTCACCAGTTTCAAAATCTTCGACCGTTGCCAGTCCTGTTGCCAGCTTCATTTTATTCTTCTCCTTCCGGGATAATCAGTTCGCTGTGGGGAAGGGACTTGATCCACTCACAGAAAGTACGCCATTCAGGAAGTCGATGGTTTTTTCTCTGCTGATAGATAGTTTTTAACTGCCTGTAGTTGGTAGTCATCCGAGCTGTCAGCCGGAATCCCGTAGGAATGTTATACAACACACGCAGATAATTTTCAGGGGTAGGATCAGCGTTGTAACAGTCTATTAAACCTTTGAGTATGCTGATTACACCGCTATGCACATATTCGTTGCACTGCTCCTCCGGCTCGAAGTGAGTTATGCGGTGCATGGTGGACTGGCTCGACACGAAATCGAAAAAGTGATAACGCTGTGCTTCCGTCCATGCTTTGAGGGTAAATGTTAAGTCAAACTGCACGATTATACCCGTGAGGAATTGATCGTGACCAGTTCCTGTTGCACAGTTTGCCAGAGTCTTGGTTCTTTTGGTGATTTTGGTTGTGCAAGCTTCAGTGTCAACAGCCATCGGATACTTACTGGCTTTTACGCTATCCTCAAGGCCGTAGATTTTGTAATTACGGACGATATCAGATATTTGCATTGCTCTCACCTTCCTTTGCATAATCGTTCAGTTCAGGCTTATGGATGCAAGTCCAGATGCAGCATAAGATGTTCCATACAAACGCCCTGTCATGGGGTTCATCGGTGTCATCCCTCAACCACTTCAAAAAGTGCCTTACTGCGCTGTCAATATAACAGCGTGTGGGGATGCCCTTCTGCCAGTTCGGTGTACCATCTTCGTCTGGAGGGTATTTCTTGTTTCCTTCCTCAAAGTGCTTGGACACTTCAAGGAACAGGGTTGACCACTCACCAAAACCAGCAAACTCATTCAGTGCATCATACAAATGTGTGACCGAGCCTGTATGAACAAACAGGGTTATGTTGGTAAAAACTGTACCTATGGTGACATCCGAGAAAAACTTGCTGTAACATTCAGCCACCACATCCAGCGGCAGCAGGTCACATCTGCCTTTGCCTTCCTGAATGTCCCTAACAGCCCCGGTGTCAAACTCTCTTCTATTTCCGCTATCAAGTATCATTTTGTATTTCTCTCACTTTCTTATTTGCGCCTTTCCGCTTTCTCTCGGTGCAATCTCTTGGTTATGCCGTCAAAACGGTAATTGTTATACTGCTTTTCCGCATTAAACCGCTCAAGTCCGGCTTTGTACTGTTCAGCCTTTGCCTTTTCGTACTGTTGCCATTCGGTACAATCTGTACGGCAACCCACTTGCCGCCTCGGGCAGTCAACGCCGCTTTTCTCGCACGGTGCTTTAAGTCTGGGCATCCTCGCCACCCGCCAGTCTGTAAAACTCTGCTTTTCTGCTTTCCAAGGGTGGAAGCTCAACTTTTTCAGGGGCTTTTGTTCTTGCCCGAACCGTGCTGTCATCCACTCCCAAGAAATCAGCCAACTGCTGTGCCGTGTACCCCTCTGCTCGGCGATCTTTCACCCATTCCCATTGCTCGTCAGAGTAAATGCTTGTCTTCCCGCATCTGCCCCTCTCTCCCGGAGCAAGCTCCCTACGGACAATCATATACACCGCCTGTCCCGTGATACCATACAGATCACCTATCGCACGGTAAGTCTTGCCCTGCCGCTTCAGCTTGACCATTTCAGCCGCCCTGATCCTATACTCTTTCCGAGTCATTCTGCATCACCATCCATCTTCGCACCGTAGGAGCAGAAATCATCGGGGTCTGTAGGTAGCCAATCAACCCAAAGCTGGCACATCTTATCATCGCCCCACGGGTTCTTCGTGTAATACTTGCACTCCCTGCACCTGACCACCTCAACCACATCGGCTGTGGGGAACTGATTGATTATCGCAACGCCTTTCATCGTGACCGCATCGGCATCGTACAGCGCATCACGCAGAGCTACCACATCAACATATCTTGCCATCACTCCGCACCGCCTTTCTCAATCACTTTTGTGCCTGCCGCCTCCCAACGCTCTTTGAACTCATCAAATGGCATTATTTCAAACCACTCTCTTGACAGATAGATGCTATAAAGCTCGTCCTCTGTTGCTTGCACAATTTTTCCGTTTTCAATTTTCATCCTCACTCACCGCCTTTGTCGGTGCACAGTTCAATATTGTGACGCTGCACGTAAGATATGCAGTTTTCGGGGTCATTACCGCAGACGCAGGGAGCATATACGCAGTAATCACAGAAATTAAAAAGTTCAGTTAATGACAGCATCACTCCGCACCGCCTTCCTCGGTTGGGTGGTTTTCAGCAAGTTGGTCTATCACTTCTTTGCACTCGTTTACTATCTCCGCAGTAGTCCACCTTTTGCCGTTCGTTCTTATACCTTCCGGCATTTCAAGTTCATATCCTGCGAAATCGCAATAATGTGCATAGTCCCAGCCAATAAAC
>JAEIGA010001376.1_pt1 | contig 37851 bp, 53 predicted proteins | sample 9270691 | NCBI WGS metagenome assembly JAEIGA01 (sample SAMN17057246, study PRJNA624740) | gut metagenome | biome: biome; isolation source: fecal sample | host: Bos grunniens | place: China: Xizang | collected 2019
AGTTTGGTAAGGGGTTTGCCTTTGCCGTTGCCGTGATTGTTATTGCCTACGTCGGATTAATTATGAACGCGATATTATGATACCGACTGAGCCGATAGTTGCCGACACTGGTCGTTATAGCGTTACGCAGGCGTGCAGGGCGTTGGGAATCCACCGTAACACGCTGGAGCGTTACAGAAAGAACAACCTTATCCGTTGCGGTAAACGTAGGACGAGCGACAGAAAGTATTACACTGGCTTCGAAATTAAGAAGTTATGGAGAATGTTATAAACCCTTTAAAAAACAACAACTATGGAAGAAAAAACAAAACTAACGGCTTCCGAAATGGAAACCAAAATCGAGGAACTTGAACACGCATTGCAAGGAACTCAGGAAAGAGAGAAAATGTGGTATGATAATTACAACAATCTTTGGAAAGAGGTGCAGGAAATGAGACGGGCGATGAAAACCCTCGGTGACCTCACCCTCCAATTATTCAACAAGTACACGGACAAACTTTAAACAACTGAATCATTATGACAACAAAAGAGACAAAGAGCGTTTTTTATACGCTGAACGCCATCGATTGCTCGGAGCACATCGAACAGAAGTCCAACGGACGAGTGACCCTTTTTTACCTTTCATGGGCATGGGCGTGGACAGAAGTAAAAAAACAATACCCCGATGCCGCATACACCATCTATGAGAATGCGGATGGCTGGAATTACCACACCGACGGTCGGACGTGCTGGGTGAAGACGGGTGTAACCATTAACGGGTTGGAACACATTGAATATCTCCCCGTAATGGATAACAGAAACCAGAGCATCCCACTTGACAAGGTGACATCATTCAACGTGAACACCGCCATCCAGCGAAGTCTCACGAAAGCAGCAGCGCGTCACGGATTGGGTTTGTACATCTACGCTGGTGAGGATTTACCCGAAGACGTGAAGATTGAGCGTGAGCAGCAGGAGAAGAAAGCCGAGGATGAGGCATTGGTGGTAGCCTTGAAACAGATTGAGGCAGCCGTGAGCCGTGCGGAACTCAACGAGATTTGGAAGAAGTATTCGGGATTGCAGAAGAATCAAACGTTCTTCGATGCTATCAAGAATCGCGGAATGGAGATTGCAGCATAACGGGAGGGGTGAAAACCCCTCTCCATTATTAACCAATAAACAACGAGAAAAATGGAATTAAAAGATTGGAAAAGTATGTTTCCTGCCGATACGGTGGAGACACAGGCCGAGTTTGACACAATGATGCGTAACGCCTATGCGGTTATGCGTAAGGAAACAATCGAGGAAAGGGAAAAGGAATCCGAGTTGGAAACAATCATCGCCAAGATTAAACAACAAATCGCAGCGTTAAGACTCGACCTTGAAAACTACAAACTCGACAAGCAGCGCGTGGTATCAAAGAGAATGATAAAAAAAGCGTATTACGAGGATTGGAAAATATGGGCATTTTCCTTGAATAAAGTCTTTACAAACAACGATAACAATGGAAACGAAACTGATTAAAAGCGTGGTGAATTTCGATGCAGAAACACACGCATACGAATACAAGGGAAAAAGCCTGCTCGGTGTCACACCGATTGTCGGCTGGGTGTTTAATGATACTTACGACGGCATCCCTGCCGACGTGTTGAAACGTGCCGCAGAGCACGGGAGTGCAGTCCATAAGGCTTGCGAATTATACGATAGCGCAGGGGTAATGATGCCCGACTACGAAAACGAGGTTTCGGCCTACCAGCGCATGAAGAACGATGCAGGCGTGGAAACGCTTTGCAATGAATACCTTGTGGATATGACGGCACGGGGGTATGACATCGCATCATCCATTGACGTGGTGTTCCGAGAGAAAGACGGGCGTTACCCGTTGGCCGACATCAAGACTACCAGCGCAATCCATATTCAGAACGTGACGTTGCAGCTGTCTATTTATGCCATGATGTTCGAGGCGTGTAACCCCGATAAGACGGCTGGTGAGTTGTTTGTGGCGTGGCTTCCCAAATCGATGTACGGCACACCGAGGATGATTGAAGTGCAACGCATTCCCGTTGATGAGTGCGAGGAGATTATTAACGAATACCTTTCTAAAGGCGATGCGGCAAAATGCCGTGACATCGTGGCAAAGTACGTTCAGCAACCTATATACACAGAGGGCGCGTTGCCAGTGGAAATGAGGGATGTGGAAATCGAGATTGTTCGGATTGAGCAGGAACAGAAAAAGATGAAGGAGCGTTCCGACGAACTCCGTGCAGGGTTGTTGAAACTGATGCAGGAACACAACGTGAAGAAATGGGAGGGCGAACACATCATCCTCACCCGTAAGGATGGAGGCGTGCGTGTTACGCTTGATTCGGCAAAGGTTAAAAACCAATACCCCGACGTTTACGCCTGTTGCTGCAAAGAGAGTAAGATTTCAGAAAGTTTAATGTTAAAAATCAAGTAATCATGATTCAGATTAATGTATTGGGAAACCTCGGTGCAGATGCCGAGACTAAAACCTTGAACGGTAAAACATATTTCAGCCTGCGTGTCGCGAGCACGCGGAAACGCAACCAGCAGGACGTGACCACATGGGTGAGCGTGTTGGCGAGTTATAGCGAAAAACTTGTGCCGTACCTTGTCAAGGGTCAGAGCGTGTTTGTGAGCGGTGAAGTTGACATCACGACCTATCAGAGGCGAGACGGCAGCACTGGCGTTGACGTGAGTTTGTTTGCGAATATTCTGCAACTGGCAGGAGGCGCGAAAAACGCCCCACAAGCCGCGAACAATACGTCAACGGGTAACAACACACCTCAACCCGTGCAAGCGGCACAGACGCAAAATCCGCAACAAATAGAAGAAGATTTGCCATTCTGATATGAGACAGATAACAATCACAAAAGCAGGGGGTCGGGTGACGATGGATGCAGACCTCGATGCCCTGCTTTCCACACTGAGAAATGGCGTTTATACGATGATAATCAAACGTCAACAAGAGCAGAGAAGCATCGCTCAGAATGACTTGATGTGGATGTGGCTCTCCTGCATTGAGAGGGAGACGGGAACACCGAAAGATGATGCGTACCTCTACTACTGCAAAAAATTCCTATTGAAACGGATATGGGTAGGAGATAAGACAACGATGGTTTACACCACCTCCAGCAAGTTAAACACCGAGCAGATGACGGGGTTCTTAAACAAGATTCAGTCCGATGCGGCCGTGGAATTGGGCATCACACTGCCCACGCCCGACGACCAGCATTGGGAAGCGTTTTTCCAACAATACAAATAACCCTTTAAACAACGAATAACAATGGCAAGAATCGTTAATGTTATATACAAACCGCACCTCGTTACCTACAAGGCATACGACAGCTCAGATTATCGGTGTTGTGGTATATGTGATTATAAGGTTGTAATCGAAAAAGACAATGGGCGTCTACTGGTTGCATCAATCATGGATGATGCGTGTCTGCGAGAAATAGACCTTGAGCAGTTAGTGGAACGTCTATCAAAAAAAGGGGAAAACGAAGACGAGTTCTATCCATTTATTGGAGCAGTTTACGTTTCCGATATTAACAAATTTATCAACGGTTTAATTGAACAAGGTCATGAACCTTTAGAAGCATTAAGTAGAGTACTGCAAGAAATCCGCGAATCGGGTGTTTGGTGTACCGACGAAGTAAAAGAAATTTTGGAACAAATCAAGTATTAACATTCAACCCTTTAAACAACGAAACAACTATGGCAAAACAAGCAATGACACAACGAGAAAGAAATGCGAAAATTGACGCACTTGTAGCACAACTGGGAAAGATGATGAGATACACCCCGTGTTCGGTTGAGTATCAAGTAAAGAAGAAGCCACAAGGTATCAAAATTATCTTTGAGGTATCACAAGAGGAAATGGACGTTTTGGTGGCTCATCAAAAATAATCCGTAAAATGTTTGGTAGGTAAGCAGAAAATTTGTAAATTTGCAACGCGAAATGAATACAAGATGAATTTACAACGAAACATAGCACCGAAACACCCGTGGCACGATTACAATGGTCGCGCCCTGCTAACTTGTAGGCAGTTCGCAACGGGTCGTTTCGGTTGTTTTATATAGGAGGACGGCAAAATGAATCCTAATGATTATTTTTGCATTGCTCTTGAGAAAGGCGATTTAATTTCTGAATCGCTAAACAATCGGCAACTGGCAAAGTTGTTTAAGGCTATTTTTTGGACTGATTTTGAAAACGATGTTTTCGAAATGTGCCCCGAATTAGGTGAACCGATTGTACGCATGGCATACGAAACTTTGAGAATTGAAGATAGAAAGTTTTGGGAGGAGTTGCCATGAAAGAGAGCATAATAATATACGCACGTCAAAAGACGGCGTTAAAACGACTGACGGACGCGCAAAAAGGCGTTTTACTGGATGCGCTTCTAACCTATGCAGGCGGCGAAGAACCAACATTCACGGACGGGATGGTTATGGTTGCTTTTGATTTCTTCCGCGCCCAAATAGACATAGATGGAAGCAAATATGAGGAAGTTTGCGAAAAAAGGCGCGAGGCAGGCAGACAAGGAGGTTTAGCAAAAAAAGCAAATGCTACCAAAAGTAAGCAAAATGTAGCAAATGCTACCAAACCGAAGCAAAATGTACATGATAATGATAATGTAAATGATAATGTAAATGATAATGATAATGAGTTAGAGGCAACTACGTTGCCAATACGCACGCGCGAGAAGTTTACGAAGCCAACAATCGGGGAAATAACGGAATACGTTACGGAAAAAGGTTACACGTTCAATCCGCAGGCGTTCTTCGATTACTATGAGGCGAACGGATGGCGTGTGGGCAAGAACCCGATGAAGAAGTGGAAAGCAGCGTGCGCCAACTGGCAGCGCATGGAACAAGAACGAAAACAAGAAACAAGGTATGGAAACAATAACGGACACCCAACGAATGAGCAGCTTGTCAGACAGACGCTCGATATCATTGCAGAGAACGCGGTCAGAGCGGAGGCAGGATATTATGATGACACTCGGCTCCCGTTCTGAGGAGTTTATGACGAAAGTCACGCCCGACACGGGTTACAAGTTCGCGCAACACACAGAAGCAGCGTTCACCCGTGACTACCCTACGCTGACGGAAATAAATTCCGTGTACGGGAAAGGAACGGCCGATAGCTGGCTGGCGGCACAGATTGCAGACGTGGCACTGTTCACGGGAGCGAAGAATCTTGATAAATACCAGCAGCGGCAGACGGCACGCATCATCGTATCGGAATATCACTACCTAAAGATAACGGAGTTACTTGTTTTCTTCCATTGGTTTAAGTGTGGGCGTTACGGGCATTTCTTCGGGAGCGTTGACCCGATGGTGATTACCTGCGCACTCCGTGAGTTTATTCGGGAGCGTAACGACAGACTGGCGGTCTATGAACAGGAGGAACGCGAAAGGCGCGAGGCGGAATACAGAAAGAAAAATCCGCCCACCACGCGCGAGGAATGGGAGCGCATCAAGGCGGAACGGGAACAAACACCCGAAAACCGCGTTTAATTGCGTTTTAACGGGTTTTTAGGCAAAAGGTAATAATTTACCCATAAAGGAAAAGATAACGCTGCAGAAACAAAATTTAAACAAAATAACGATGAGAAATTTATTATTCAGAGGTTACGACCGAAAAACGGGGGAATGGTTGGAGAGCAGGAACATCCGTACCGTAAACAATAAAACGTATTTCGGGAATACGGAAGTGGACACCGAGAGCGTGGGGATGTTCACGGGTTTTCACGACGAGAACGGGAAACCCGTCTTTGAGGGTGACATCGTGAGCGGACAACATAGGTACGGGGTGGTTTGGGACGTACCCCTCGGATGTTTCAAGCTGATGAGGCGTGGTGAGTTGTACCAGTGTTCCGAGTTCGCGGTGAAAATGAAATGTGTGGTTGGGACGCTCTATGAACTAAAAACCGAAAGGGAAAGGATGTATTTTTATGGAAAAGAAGAATGAACACTTGTTTTCACTGGCCGTAGCCGTGTTGTTACTACTGCTGACGGCCGTAGTATCGACGACGTTATGGTTATCCGTGCAGGAACATGATAACGACTGCATGACACGTGACGAGATACGGGAGTATGTGGATAGTGTGTTAATCGAAATTTATGATTAGTTATGGACTACGAAACGAAATACAAAGAGGCATTGAATCTTGTTATGGATTGTGTTCCCGACAAAAATGGGTTTATTCATGTACGCCCAGAGGATATCTTCCCCGAACTCAAAGAGAGTGAGGATGAGAGGATAAGGAGAATCCTTATTGAAGCGGTGACCCAAGTTTTGCAGGACCAATATTGTTCTAATAGAGGCGTTGCAAAAGAAAAGGTTGTTGCTTGGCTTGAAAAACAAGGTGAATCTTATACCAAGAACAAAGAATAGGAGAATAAGTGATGAAAAGAAGTAATATTAAACGGTTGGAAAACGTTGCCCGTGATTTGCGTACAGAAGCCAATAGGATATACAAGGTTTGTGAAACTGACGGGGATAATATGCAGGGGAAAGACAGTTATTTTCTCGGCGATGTTTACAAAGACCTTGTCTACATGGCTGGAGCGATGGAGCGTATCGCAAAGGTGGCACGGGAGGACGCGGAAATATGAATACACAAGAAAGAAAACTCGCGCAGAGGATTCAGTTAGTAAACGAAATCCTTACGGAAGCAATTAGTGAGATAGACAACGTTCCAGCAAAGGTGCGCACTAACAAGGCGGACGAATTATTAAAAAAGGCTGCAGACATGATTTTTTCCGCGCAGGAAATTATCGGTCAGATTGACGCACCCGTATGCGAGGAAATTAGGGTTTCCGAAAAAATTGTTTTTAGACATAGGAAGAAGAAAAATGAAGTATGACGTTTACATCGGCATCGACCCCGACAGCGTGAAGTCGGGCGTGGGCATCGTGGAACGCGCGACGAGGGACGTGGATGCGTGGGCGGCATCATTCTCCGAGATTGTGGATTTCCTCGCATCTGTAAAGGAACGTGCAAGGGTTGAGAATGTCCGTGTGCTCATCGTCGTTGAGGCTGGATGGCTCAATGACAGCAACTGGCATCTGTTACCGAAAGACACGAAGCCGATGGCGGCAGCGAAAGGGAAAGCTCTTGGACGGTGTGAGCAGACGGGGCGGCTCATCCTCGAAATGGCGGAACACATCGGACTTGAATGCGTGGCACGGAAACCACTGCGGAAGTGTTGGAGAGGAAAAGACAGAAAAATCACGCATGAGGAGATAACGAGTTTCACGGGCATCGGGGGACGGACGAATCAAGAGGCACGGGACGCGCTCCTGCTGGCATGGGTGGAGGCGGAACTACCGATTAAAGTTAAATATTTATAAATGCTTGCAAGATAAACAATTATTCACTATCTTTGCATCGATATTAAGAATTTTAGGTTAGTAGTTTTTTGTATGCACACAACAAAAGGTTATTGAGATTAGCGAATCCATGCTTTCATAAGAGAATTGAATTTTTCCTGCCGTTCGTGAGAATCGCAGGTTTTGGATGAGACAATGCTTCCATATATAAAAAGTCTTTTAGCGACACCAGCGGTCAAGGTGCGAAACCGATGACTGGAGGAAACAGACCTCCGCAGGCCGTAGTGATGAACACTTGAAACAGTTGGCGCGATACCGACACGGCCACACTTTGTTGTTTAATCTTTATATATCCTTATTCATCACCGCTGGTTTGCGAAAATAGGCGGTTTTTACGGACTTAAACAAAATGAGATATATGTACGAAAAAGTAAACCCATCACACCCCGACAAGATAGCCGACCGCATCGCAGGCGCGTTGGTAGACCTTGCGTATAGGCAGGGCGACTTCCCTCATGTAGCGGTGGAGGTGCTAATCGGTCACGGCAAGTGCCACATCATCAACGAGACGGACACTCCGCTGGAGGACGTGGACGTGCTTGCAGCCGTGAAGCGCATTACGAAGTCGGAAACGATAGACGTAGACTATGTTGAGGTGCAGCAGGACGCGCTCCTAAACGCAAACCAACATGAGCGAGTTCGCTGCGGAGACAACGGAATCTTCAAGGGCGTACACACCACGGAAGAGCAGAGGGAGTTGACGCGTATTGCAGGGGCGATTTACGAAGCCGTCGGCACGGACGGGAAGTACGTCCTTGACGATAGAACGCTCATCATCTGCCAGTCAAACATGACGAAAGAACTATACAATGAGTTGAATCGGTGGCTCAAGGGCTACGACGTGAATATAAACCCGATTGGCGAGTGGAAGGGCGGAACGGACGTTGACACGGGTGCAACCAACCGCAAACTCGGCTCGGACATGGGCGACGCCGTAACTGGAGGAGGGCTGCATGGCAAAGACCTATCGAAAGCCGACGTTTCCGTGAATATCTACTTGCACCAACTCGCGCAAAGGCGCGATAGAAAGATTGCCCTAACATGGTGTGCGATTGGCGACGACGTGATTATTACCGATGGCGACCAACTCCACCACGAAGAAACAAGGTTTAGCGACGTTATCGAAGTCGCCCGAGAGTATGTTAAGAGCATTGGGGGCTTCGAGAAACTGGCAGAGTGGGGGTTGATACGCCCGTAGGAGGTAGTATGAAGCGCAAGAGGCAGGATACAAAGACAAGACACCTATGCAGGGAGTGTCGGCACGCCATGCCCGTGCAACGCTTCCACACGTTGAGCTTAAAAGGCGAGCCGACCCTTGCAGAGTGTCCGTATTCGCCCGATAGGAATAGGCTTTTGTCGGAACAAGCCTGCCAAACGCATTTTAAAGCGATTTGACGGGCTTTTGCATTATCGGGTGGTGAAGTGTCCACTCAGGTAAAGAAAACGCTGCAGGCGGAAAATTTAACAAAAATAAGAAATAACAAAGTAAGCATGAAAACGGAACAACTGAAATTAGGGCAAATCGCCATCAATGAACGAAACCCAAGAACAATCACGGACGGCAAGATGCAGAAGTTGATAAACTCTATTCTTGTCTTCCCGAAGATGTTGTCAATGCGACCAGTCGTTATTGACGAGGCAAACGTGGCACTCGGTGGTAATATGCGACTCAAGGCTTTGCAGGCTATCAGCCAAATGAGCGACAAGGACATCGCTGCAAGGCTGGCAACGCTAAAGGAATACAACGAGCGCACGGGCGGCGAGCAGGCGACGCTCCTTTCGTACTGGACTGTCTGGCTTGAAAACCCGATAGTAGAGGTCGTGCAGGCTGCAACGCTTACCGAGCGCGAGAAAAAGGAGTTCATCATCAAGGACAACGTGTCGTTCGGTCAATGGGACTGGACAATGCTTGACAAGGAATGGGACACGGCTGACCTCGGCGACTGGGGAATGGACGTTTGGACACCAGCCCCGACGGAATGGAGTGGAAGCGGAAACGGGGGAGGAACGGCTGGCGAAACGGAATCGCCCGTCGGCGGTGTGCTTCCCCCCGAATTGCAGGGGCAAGACCTCACGCCCGACGAGTTGCCGAAGTTGCAGGGCGATAACGAAACCGTAAACGAGCGAATTATCATCGTGTACCCTGCTGACCGAGTGCAGGAACTTGCCGACCTGCTGGGGCTTGAAAGTATCGAAAAGGTTGTGTATTCTATTGACGAATTGCAGGCGTGATGCAAAAGACTTGCGTGTTCATAATAGGCACTAATGGCGTCGGAAAGACAACCCTCGCAAAAAGGTTGATAAACGACTTCGGTGGAATTGCAGCATATAAAGACAAGATAACTTACTGCAACGACGGGAGGGCGTGCTTTGTCGGTAGATACGAGGGGGTTAAATTCGGGGGCGTTGACGGGTTGAATAACACTACACAACTCGCAGCGCACGTCAAGACGGGTCTGAATACGCGAGAAGTTGTCTTCTGCGAAGGTAAATACATTAAGAGTTTTAGTATCAACATGACAAACGCGATGTTCCAAGCCAAACGGGGCGTCGTTATTTTCCTTTATGCACCAGTAAGCGTTCTTAACGAACGGCTCAGAGGGCGTGCAGGGGGGGGGGGCATGACCGAACACGTTTGGAAAGACCAAAAAGCCGTAGCGCGTACTGCGAAGAAATGGCAGGAAATCGGCGTGAAGTTGGTGCAATTCGACACAAGCCAAACAACAACGGAATATATCGCAAATAAAGTAAAAGAAACAGTATATGGCGTATTATAGTTCACCAAGATGGTCGGCGGAGATAGCGGATTGCTCAATGCCAATGACGTTCGACACGTACAATAATTGTGCGTTCGGATGTATGTATTGTTTTAGCCAGTTCCAACGCGCTATCGGCGGAGGAAAGGAACACTACCTCGGAAAAGACGTTCTATCCGTCAACTCCGACCACATTAAGAGAATGTTCAGCGAACCCGACAAGTACGGCGGTCAGTTCGCGGAGTACATCAAGCAACGTCGAGTCATGCAATGGGGCGGTCTTTCCGACCAGTTCGACGGCTTCGAACACAAGTACGGCGTGACGCTGGAACTACTACGATTCTTTAAGGAGATTAACTACCCGTTGTGCTTCTCAACGAAGGCGACGTGGTGGACGAAGGACGAGCGGTACATGGAACTTGTGCGCGGTCAGAAGAACTGGAACTTCAAGTTCTCAATTATCACGCTTGACGAGAGTAAGGCACGCATCATTGAGCGCGGTGTGCCCACGCCACGGGAGAGGCTGGAAGCCATTGAGCGCATCGCAAAGGCTGATGCAGGCGGCGCGACGCTTCGCCTCCGCCCGTTCATCATAGGCGTTTCCAACCCGACGTATCTTGACCTTATACGCGAGGCAGGAAACCGAGGGGCAACGGCATTGTCGACGGAGTTCTTTTGCGTAGAGCAGCGAAGCAACACGCTCAAGGCGTATATGCCGAAACTTTCCGAGTTGTGTGGTTTCGACCTCATGGAGTTCTACAAGAAGTATAGCGTGTCGAGCGGCTATCTACGGCTGAATCGAAAAGTGAAAGCCCCGTTCATCTATAACATGAAGAACGTGTGTAATGAAATCGGGATGCGCTTCTATGTAAGCGACGCTCACTTCAAAGAGTTGTGTTGTAACGGCTCTTGTTGTGGCTTGCCTGCTGACTGGAACTATTCGCACGGGCAATTCTGCGAAGCACTGCAAATCTGCAAGAAACGTGGCGATGTGCGCTGGGACGACATCAAGGCGGACATTGAGAGCCTGCATTCGGGCTACCTTTGGGGTCGGGCGTATGGATATAACGCCAATAGTTCAGAGAAACGTGCCCAATTCTACGGAATGAGCATGGCGGCGTATATGCGTTGGTTGTGGAACAATCCGCAGGCAGGACAATCGCCGTACAAGATGTTCGAAGGCGTTATGAAGCCGACTGGCAAAGACGAGAACGGCAACATAATTTACACCTACGACACGGAAAGGACATTTTAAAGACGCAGGGCTGTCTAAAACGGGGTCAGCCTAACAACCGCCCACCAAAGACAAGAAAGCCCGTTAAAACGAAAATTCGGAGAAAATAAGTATGCCAAAGGAAAGGCAAACAAAGGTAGACCGCAAACGCATGATGGAAATGCGTATGCAGATTGTTGCTCCGCTTTGGCGCAAGAACTGGTCGGAGTTGGAGATACGAGACGAAGTGATGAAACGTCTTAACCTTGAAACGCTTTCGTCGCGCACCATACACGAAGACATCCAGCGGCTCTGCAGGGAGTTGAGGGAAGCGCGTATGGAGGACACGGAGGCGGTGGTGTCTGCTGAACTTCATCGCCTTGACCTCGTCATCCGAAACGCGTGGGAGGCATGGGAGGCGAGCCTGCAAGACACCGAGCAGAAGCGCACGAAGCGCAAGGGGCTACCCGAAAAGGACGAGGAAGGAAACGAAACGATAACGACGCTTTTCATTGAGCAGACAAAGGAAGAGAATGCAGGGCGCGGCGAGCCGCGTTACCTTGACATCATACTCCGTGCCCTTGAAAGGCGTCAACGCTTGCTGGGACTTGACCGCGTGTCGCTCGACCTATCGGGCGGCATTACTGCACAATTAGAGATAACACACGCCCCGACTGGCTTTTCTCCTGCATCAAGCGAGGACGAGGTGAGGCGGCGCGAGGGGATTGTTGACTAATGGAACTCTTTAGCGTAAACGACGAACTCTACGCGGCGAACTGCGACCCACGGGTGCGCACATTCGTCAATCAAGGCGGAACGTCATCGGGCAAAACGTATTGTCTGATGCAGCGTCTTATTGAGTTGTCGGTTACGCACCCACGTTCCGTCATCACTATTGCAGGGCAAGACCTGCCAAACCTAAAGGTCGGTGCGATGCGTGACACGGAAACCATCATCGGGGATAGTCCGTGGCTGCAGGAATGGTATATATTCAACCGAAGCGGCAACTACCTACGCGGAAAGAACGGAGGATTGGTAGAGTTCAAGAGTTACGCCGATGCACAAGACGCTAAGAACGGAAAGCGCGACTACCTATTCGTCAACGAGGCAAACGGCGTTCCGTTCGATATATACTGGCAACTGGCTATCCGTACACGCAAGCAGATATTCATAGACTACAACCCGACGGCTCGCTTTTGGGTGCATGACGAAATCATCGGCAGGTCCGACACGCGCCTTATCATTTCCGACCACCGAGGCAACCGCTTTTTGACGGAGTCGGAACACAAACGTATAGAGGGCATTACCGACCCCGAACTTTGGAAGGTGTACGCCCGTGGGCTGACGGGAAAAATCACGGGGCTTGTGCTGACGCGCTGGGACATTGTGGACGGGTTACCACCAAAAAGCGAGTGGAAGATGAGCGCGTGGGGCATGGACTTCGGTTTCACGAACGACCCGACGGCTCTTGAACACGTTGTCCTCGCACACGGGGAATTGTGGGTGGATGAGGAGTTCTACGAAACGGGCATGACGAACCCCGACATCGCAACCCGTGCAAAGGAGGCAGGGTTGGGTCGTGGTGACATCATTATCGCAGATAGTGCAGAACCGAAGTCAATCCACGAACTCAAAAATATGGGTTTGTGGGTAGTGCCGTCCGTGAAAGGTGCGGATTCCGTTGCCGTGGGGCTTGACATACTGAGACGATACGTTATCCACTTCACGCGTCGTTCGCAGGGCATTATCGGCAACGCGAAGTCATACCAGTGGAAGCGTGACCGTGACGGGAAGAATACTAACGACCCACAAGACGGGAACGACCACGGCATTGACGCGATACGCTACGTTGCATTGATAAAACTTAACGCCCGTCGGCAGGCTGGAGGCACACGGGCAAAGGTGATGAAATTCTGATGGATACGAACACAACATTCCGCGACTGGCTGGCGATAGTTACGTTTACGGACTTTCGCATTCAACAATACCCACGCCCCTCGTTCGTGGGACGGCATCCCGTGCCCGATACGTTAAACGACCTCACTATCGGGCAACTAATCGAACTTTCCACCATAGGCGCGGACAACGGGTCGTTATATCGTATTCCAGAAATAATACTCGGAATGAAACCGACGGAAACGGCAAAAACGAAAGCCGTTGAGGTGGTGCAGTTCATTGGTTGGGTGACGGGAGAGGTGCAGCGTATCAATAAGTTATTCGAGCAGGCAGGCGGAAAGCCTACGGAGGCGGAGAAGCGTGCAGGCGTGAACAAGCTGGCATTCGGGTTGTTCGGGATGCTTGATTGGTACGCCCTGCGGATGGGATACAAAGACCACGACGAGGTATTGCGTGTCGGCTGGATGAGGATTTACAAGTGTATAGACATGGATAATAAAAAAGCAGAATATAACAAACGTTTGCAGGAGGAAATGATTAATGAGTATCGACGAAAAAATCCGAGAGGTCGCAGGTAACGTGCTGCCAGAATGGACGTATGTCTTCGATGACTGGTACGGGGCGGACAAAACGATTGCGAAAGTGCAGTTGCCCGTATGTATGGAAATACTACCCGTTGGCGGAATGTTGGCAGAGCGAAACGGCATGATACGGAACGCTCAGAATTGTGCCATCGCCTTTCTTGACAAGGTGATTAAGGACGGTGACGGGGACAATCAGAGCGAAGTCTACAACAGAATGTTGTTGGCGGCTGAGAGGTTTATCAAGGGGTTAAACGAAAGCGGATATTTCCAGCCCGTAGAAAACGTCCAATACTATGTCATCTATGAGCAGACGGCCACAATCCTCACGGGCGTGTATCTTGACCTTTCGCTCGTTGAAATCGTCGGGAGGTGTTAGGGATGAACGTCGCATCTATCGACCCACGCATGGGAAGCGATATTGTTGCGGAGGAACTCGAAGACCTAAAGCAGCGTATTATCGCCAATATGCAGAACGCGAAAGCCGTGGCCACAGGCAACACCATCCGTTCGTTGCACGTCATCCGATGGCCTTTCGGGGCAACGCTTGAATCTCAGCAGCGGATGCCGTTCGGAGTGCTGGAGACGGGACGCAGGGGCGGCAACGTTCCACAACCCGTCATTCATGGCGTGCCCGTAGGTTTTGCCGCAATTATCTACCGCTGGATGCAGGCGAAAGGCATACACGCCACAGATGTACCGAAGCCGAAAAACCCGTGGATGGTATCGACAATCAGCGACCAAGAGCGTGCCGACAGAAGTCTGTCGTTTGCCATTGCCACAAGCATCATGAAGAAAGGCACACGGCTCTATCAAGATGGCGGTCGTGACACCATATACACAAAGGAAATCCCCGTGACGATAGAGCGTGTGCAGAAAAGGCTGGGAATGCTGGTGCAGGCCATCGTCGTGGAACAGATACAAGCAACCATTCCAACAAGATAGGAGGACAAGAAAATGAGGAATACGCAGGGAACTTACATCACCCTTTATTACCCCGACGCGCTATGCTTCGCGTTCAACCCCGTGACGTTTCGTGCCGCGCTTTGTTCGTCGTTGACCATTACGGCAACGGCATTCGGCAGGAGCGTGACGGCGAAGTACGAAAGTATTAGGAACTCCACCGTCTTCGCAGACGTTCAGGGCATCGTGCAGGCGTTGTGGAAGAATATCTCAACGGAAATTGACTACGCATCCAACGACACGACGGATACGGGTGCGGTCGTTCAGTTTAACGTCAAGGCGGCAACGACCATTCATCAGTATGAGGAGACATTCAACGTCTCGGCTTACATCGTTTGGGGCGCACTGAATCCCGATGGAAAAGACGTGTTTAACGGCTACCGACGCGTGAAATGGTTCACCGACTACCCGTTCACGATGGGCATATACGCAGGCGGTGCAGGGTCATTGCTTTTCAGCCGTAACGAGAGCACGATACATTACGCCACATTGCAGGGACAGGGAATGTTCGCTATTTCCTCGGATGAGATACCCGACGGGGCGGATTATTCGCTGGTTTATGATTATTACGGGGATTTGCAGCAGGCCACATTCGACTCCACATTTGACCTCACATTCCTGCTCAGCGAGAACACCCCTCAGACGCTGGTCATGCGTGTGGACATAGACCGATGCGCCCACAAGGATGTCGTGTATCTTCGCTGGATAGACCGACACGGATTTTTCTGTTACTGGCTTTTCGAGAAGAGGACGCGGCAACGTGTGGTCGCAGCCGTGCAGGACTTCACGCGTGGCGATACGCAGCAGTATGAAATCGGGTTAGGTTACCAGCGCGGAGCAGGCAGGCGACAGGCATTCACGCGGAACGACGTGCTACCCGTGTGCGCCCCGTTGGTGGATGCTGAGACATACGATTATATCTTTGACATCGCATCCTCGCCCGTCGTGGATATGTATGCAGGCACAGACCAGCAGGGAAACCACAGATGGATTTCCGTTGGCGTGCAGGCAGGCACTTACACCGAACTGCATGACAATTTGCAGGACTTTGTTATTAATATCTTGTTACCCACAACACCCACTCAGAGACTATGATGCAGGAGTTATACATTGACGGAACACTGGTCGATATTGACGAGAATTTTTCCGTATCTATGAGCCTAAAAAGCAATCTGTTAGGCGACGTGTCGAAGATTGCGGCAAACCACACCTATACGATGCAGTTACCAGCTACGGCACATAATAGGGCGGTGATTGAGAGCGTGGACTTGATACCCGTGCAGTCGCAGTTCCCGTATATGTTCCACAGAGCGGATTACTTCCGCAACGGCACACCTATCATCCGCGACGGGCGTGCCGTCCTGCTTTCCGTTGGCGAAACGATTGACATCATGGTGACATGGGGAGTGACTACACCGCTTTCGCAATTCGTAGCTGGCGGTGCATCTATCCGCGACCTTGTGACGGGTGCGGTGGTGAGTTATCCCGAACAACCCACTTACACGAAATGGGGGGATTTCATCGCGGATGAGAGTTATCTGCCATTCTACGGAAATGCAGACTATCACAAGCCATTGGATGACGAGGAAAAGGAGCAGACGGCATCACAACACATTCCGCGCTGGAACGCGAACTATGCCCGTCCCTCGGTGCGTGTTCCGTGGCTTCTGAATCATATTACCCAACAATATGCCGTCGGTTTCGAGTTTGTGCAAGAGACGCAGGATATTCTCGACCGCCTATGTCTCCCGATGGTGAACGATACCCCGAACGCTCAGTCGCTCACCCCGTCCACGATAACGCTGGGTCAATATTCCCGAAGCGGCACTAACTATATCTTTGACGTGACGTTACAGAACACGGGGGGCGTGTTCTCAACCTACGACGGGACGTTCTGTTTTGTCGGGACATCGAAGACCATTACCCTCGCATTCGACTATCGGGTAACAATGGAATTTGCCCTCGCGGTGACCATCGCAGCCCGTGCGTGTTTGCAGATACGGGTGTCTGACGGGACGAACACTGAGGAGCCCGAAGATTTGCAGCTACGTTATGAGGTCACGGAGAGGAACGGGAATAGTGCCGTCGTTCAACTGAAAGGAACGCTTGACGTGGAATTGGTAGCAGGGCAGGGCATCGCCATTGTCCACAAGGCGGATTTATTCTCCAGTATAACATCATTCCCGACGGCACTCATCGGGATGCAGGTAAAGGCCACGAATCAAGCAGACCATATTCAGTTCGGCTCACCGTTCAACATTGACGGCAATCTGCCCGATATCAAGATTATTGACTTCTTGAAGACGTTGTGTGCGGTGTGCGGTGTTTTCCCGTTGCAACCGAAAGGCAATACCATTTCATTCGTACCTTTCCACACGTTATTGGACAATCAGAACGACGCGCTGGATTGGACGGATAAGGTCATACCAGCTTACGAACTTGAACGCCCTCGGCAGACGGAATACAAGGTTAACGAATGGGCGCAGCGTAATTGGATGAAGTGGAAAGGGGCAGAGGGGTATGAGGGTCAGAGCGACGGGACGTTGAACGTAGCCGACGAGACGCTGGATGCGGAACGTGACATTATCACCATTCCTTTCGCGCCGTCAAAGGTGAATAACGTAGGGCGTGCCCTTATCCCGATTTGGCAGCTAAACAACTACGACAAACTCATGGTCGGCTCGGAAACGACACCGACGTACACCGTGGAAAACTGCGAGCCGCGTCTGCTGATGGCAACCCCGTATAAGACACAGCGCGTTATATCGGGCGGAAGCGACGCGAACAAGGACGTTATGTTGACGATGGACGGGTTACGCTTCGGTGAGATTATCGGCAACAGATACCAGCTTGTTTCCGAGGTGTTAAATGAAGCCCGTGTCATCACGGAACGCATGAAGCTGAACGATGCCGACCTGCTGACGTTCGACGAACGTATTCCCGTGTATCTGTCGCAGTACGGGGCAACATTCGCAGTCCTTGAAATCAATGCCGACGAGGACGGTATGGCAGACGTTAAAATGATTAAGTTATAGGAGGATTTAAAATGGCTGATTACAACAACCCGAAAACCATTCTTTCGCTGGAGGTTAATTATGCACAAGCCGTTGACGGGGTGCAGAAGTTAAGGGATGAAATTGAGAAGTTAAAAGAGAAACAAAAGGATTTGAAAAAAGAATCCGAGTACGACCCCGAAGCCGCGAAACAACTCATTATCAATAACGAACGAATTAAGGAATATCAGTATAGTGTACGGGCATTAACAAAGGAAATTCAGAACAACGCACGAATCGAGAAAGCGAACAACGAGCAACGCACTGACAGCCTTAATTCCCTACGCGCATCGCTTTCCATTCTGACCCGTCAATATGATGAGTTAGGGAGTAAAGAACGTGAGGGCGAAAGAGGTGAGAAATTACGCGCTGACATAAACAAAATCACAACCGAGATTAAAGACCTTGAAAGCGAAACACAGCGTTATTTCCGTAACGTGGGTAACTACGAGAACGCCATCGGGAATATGTTGGGAATGAACTCGAAGTGGTTTCAACAACTGACGATGATTAAGGACATCACGGCTGGTGGACTGAAACAAGGCTTGCAGGCGACGACATCGGCTGTGTCCGCATTCGGAAAACAACTCCTTTCCCTGCTGGCAAACCCGATTGTCGCAACGCTGGCGGCTATCGCAGCGGCGGTCATGGCGGTGTCGAAAGCAATCAAGTCGAGTGAGGAGAACACAAACCTATGGAATCAGATACTCGCCCCGTTCCAACGTATCCTCACGGGCGTGTTGAATGTTATTCAGAACATAGTTACCGCAATTCTGTCGTGGGTAACAAATGGCGCGAAACTCGTTGGCTGGATTATGACGATGATGGAGAAACTACCCATTATCGGCAATTTCCTAAAGATGATTAACAACGAACTCCGCGAAAGTATTGCCATTGCGCAGACCGATGCCGACCTTGCAAAACAACGTCGTGACATGGAAGTGCAGAACGCCAAGGATGAACTCGAAATCGCCAAACTCCGCAAGGATGCGGCCGCAAACCAGTCCAAAGACCAGAAAAAACGTCTTGAAGATTTGAAGCGTGCCGACGAATTGGAAAAAGGCATTATGAAAAGGCGGATGCAGTATGCCAAAACCGACCTCGAAAACGCCCGAAAGAAAGCGAAGCAATCGCAGAACGATGCAGCCACGAATGATGAACTTGCACAGAAAGAAGCCGCATATTATCAAGCGCAGACGGCATACTATCAAGGAACGATGCGAATGGCGAGTGGTATATCATCCGCAGAGAAATCCCTTGCAAACGACATTAAGGCAACGGGTAACGCTGCCGTAGATACGGCAAATCAAATCGAGCAGGCAAAGAAGAAGGAACTTGAAGCGGTACGCGCTGCGGAAGACGCACTGACGAAACTAATCAAAGATGAATATGAACGGCAGAGGGTGGAGATTAACACCACCTACACACGTCGTATCGAGGACTTGAAACAACGCCTTGCAACGGAAAAGGATTTGACGCTCACCGCACGTGCGGCCATTCAGACCGAAATCAAGGCACAAGAGCAACTCCTGCAAGAGGAACTGAATAGAATCTCCATTGAAAACCTCGAAAAACGTGTGCAGCAGGAACAGGAACGCCTTGGCTACCTGCTGGATGTTGTTAAAGACGATTACATCAAGCGTCGTGACCTACAACTGCAACAGATTGACGCGGACGAGGCATTGCAGGAAAGCCGTATCGCAAAGGAGGTACAAGACGAGCAGAAACGTTCCGATGTGTTGCTCGCTCTGCATCTTTCAATGGCCGCGAAACGTCAAGCCGTTGAGCAGGAGTTTGACAAGGCGGTGCAGGATGAGCGTATCAAGGCATTGACGCAGGACTATGAAACGCGCATCCGTGAGGCAGGCGAGAATGAACTCGAAGTGGAACGCCTAAAGGTGCAAGAGAAACTCGCCATTCTTGAAAACTCCCACCAACTGGAGGGAGAGAGTATCGAGGCTTGGAACGAGCGGAAACTGCAAATGGAGCGTGATTACCAAGATGCGAAACAAAGTCTTGCAAAGAAAGAGGTTGAAATCGAAGTTGCAAAGGCAAAAGCCATCGCAGGTGCAGTTGGAGCGTTATCTGACTTATTAGAAGAAGCATCTGAAAAAGATAGGTCGCTTGCAATAGCATCGAAAGTACTGGCTCTGGCCGAGATTGCAATCAACTCTGGATTGGCTATCGCGGAGGGTATCAGACAAGCACAAAAAGCAGGACCTCCGCCCTTTAATCTCGCAGCAATCGCAACGACTACGGCTGCAATCCTATCGGGAATCACGTCGGCAATAAAAACCGTGAAGTCCGCAAAGTTCGCAGGCGGTGGATTGGTCACGGGTGCAGGCACGGGGACGAGTGATAGCATACCAGCACGTTTGTCCAACGGGGAAAGCGTTATGACGGCAGGCGCGACCAGCCTATTCTCTCCCCTACTCTCAGCGTTGAATCAATTGGGTGGCGGCATCCCGATTATCTCCGCAAGTCCTCAGCAACAGATTGGCGAGGATATGCTTGCGGCTGCCGTCGCAAAGGGAATGGCACTCGCACCGCGCCCCGTCGTTGCCGTCACGGACATTGCACGGGCTGAGAATCGGGTGCAGGTGATTGAAGATGTTTCGACATTATGACACATTACGAAATCTTGAAGTCGGGCGAGAGCCTGCTGAACATCATCCGAAAGAATGGTGTCACGGCTGACGATGTGCGTTACCTTGAAGTCTTTGAAAACCTCGAACGAATGGAGCGTGAGGGGCACAAGAAGACGTTCATTGTCGCATACCTGTGCAACCAGTATGACATCAGCGAGGCAACGCTCTATCGTGTGGCAAATCGTATGCGTCGGGCAGTAACCGCGTTTTAATGCGTTCTAACGGGCGTTCATCCTGCTGGGTTATAACTTACCCATTCACGGAATGTTCGCCCGTTATACGCAAAATTTGGGGAAAATAAGGGTTTCGGGGCGTTTATTATCATTTTCGTGACCTCACGAAAAAGGTTTCTGAATGTTTTGTGAACTTTCAGTCGGCAAAACTGAATGATTTTTTGTAAGGATTATGTAAAAATATGTATAAAACACACGATAAAACTTAAAAATATTAAAAATTCCGCAGTTTTTTGTTTAAATGTTTGTTTTATAATCATTTTTATATTAACTTTGCAAACGTGAACATTAAACAACAACAAAACAACCCTTTAAAACAACAGAAAATTATGGCAGCAAAGAATTTAAATCCCGTAGAGTTGGCAAAGCAGTTGATTAACGCAAAGAGCGACAAGGAAGCCGACAAGATTTACAAACAATTAGAAAAGGTTTGTGCCTGCAAAGAGGAAATAGATTGCGTTATTTGGGAAGCATTGGAATCGCGTTAAACTCATTAAAAAAAATAATAACCCTTTAAACAACACAGAACAATGAAAGCAAACAATTACAACGAGATTGCAGCACGCATCAATGAGACCAGTAAAAGGATTATCGCACTTGATAAGAATTGGAACGACGATTCTTACACCTACGATGAGTTGATGAAGGAAGAACATTCGGTTATGCGTACAACTAAGGCAATCGCAGACGACCTCGGTTTTTCTATTGAATGGGGAGATTTTAAGAATATCGATACTGCAAACAATTTGCTCCGCAAAATGGAGGAATATGTTAACTATACGCTGGAGGCAATCGAAAACGTGCGCAGACATTTCACTTCCGATGTAAGATTCAAAGGCGATGCGCGTTTGGTGAAAAACTACTAAACACCCAGCAGGGGAGGGGCGACCCTCCCCACCATAACCCGAATCAATAACCCTTTAAAAGATACAGAATTATGGAAAAGAGAATTTTAAACATCATCAAAAGAGCCGTTGAAGAGTTTGACTTGCACTTCACTCTCGAGGATTCCCTGCAAGATGTTTTCGATGCAGCACAGAACGCTATCGAGGAAAACGTGGATTATGATGCCATCGACGTGTGCGAACGAAACAAGCATTACACGCACGTTTCATGGAGCGACGATAAAGGACACGTTCTTGAAGCAGATGGAGAGTTCATTAGCACGAATGATGAATACAACCGCTATTTCCGCGAAGTGAATGGAACGTGGACTGAGATAGATTGGTTTGAGCACGATGATAACGATTACATTCTGATGGCTTTTGAGATTGACACCGACGGTCAAAAAATTGCTCTTGTGACAAAATAATACAGATTAACACAACACGAAAAGGAGAGGACCAAAACCCTCTCTTTTTTTGGTTCCTGGAAGGAGATAATTACATACCCTTATAATTTCCCACGTTAACCGCGAAAACCCGTTAAAACGTAAATAAACGGCATTACTCGCAACGCCTGCGAGTCGAAATGCCTATCAGAAAAGCACAAAATCGGAAAAACCGAATTATCTTTGCCGTGTCAAAAATCAAAATGCACATGGCAACACTCAAAATCTACAACGATATTCAGCGCGAGCAGGACAAGGCGGTGGCGCGTATGTGGGGCGACATTGAAGGCACGTCGTTTGCCGACATTGACGCGTTCTGCAATGCCATTCCGTCCGAGGACAACGCCATTGACATCCGCCTGCATTGCGACGGTGGAAGCGTGACGGAGGGTTGGGCGATTTACGACCGTCTACGCGCGACGGGAAAGGAGATAACGGCAACGGCCGAGGGGAATTGTGCGAGCATGGCAACAATCATCCTTATGGCTGCGCCGAAGGAACGCAGACGCGCCTATGAAAACGCACATATCTGCGTACATAACCCGTGGATGTGTCCGTGGGGTCTGGGCGATGCAGTCACGGCAGACGATTTGCAGAAGTTCGCCAACGACCTCAGAAGCGAGCAGGAGCGCATGGTGGACTTGTACGTCGAACGCTGCGGATGCAGCCGTGAGGAAATACAATCCCTTATGGACGAAGACAAGTACATCGACACGGAACGCGCCCTTGAACTGGGAATCATCGGTGAGGTGGCAATGCCGATGAGCGCGAAGAAAACCATTACACCAACACATAATTCAGCAGATATGAAACAAGAACAAGAAGTGAAAGTCAAGGCCAGTGTACTTGACAGAATCCTTGCAAAGCTCGGCTTGAAGTCCATCGAGGATTTCCACGACGATGATGTGCAGGGAATGGATTTGAACACCGCTGACGGTAACACTATCAGCATCCAGCGTGAGGATGGTGAGCCGCAAGTCGGTGACGTTGCCTCGCCCGATGGCGAGTGGCTCATGCCCGATGGCACGACCATCGTGGTTGAAAATGGAGTCATCGCAGAAATCCGCCCCAAAGAAGAAACCGCTCCAGAGGGTGAGGATGGCGATGAACAGAAAGGAGAAGATGACACCACCGAACTTGACGACCGCGACGAAGAGGAGCAGCGTCTGCGTGACCGTATTGCCGAGTTGGAAAAGGAGAATGAGGAACTGCGTCAGCAGCTGGAAGAAGCACAGCAAAACGCGAAGACAACGGACGACCTTCGTGTGCTTAATCTTGTGAAGATGGCAGGCGGCGAGAAAGCCCTTGCACAATTCAAATCGAATTACAAGCCTGCCGAACGTCAGCCCGACGGGAAGATGGCTCAGCAGAAAGCCACGAAGATGAGCGCGGATGACATCATCGCAGCAGCAAACAAAGCAAAGTAAAACCAAACAAAAAAGGAGTAATAAAACATGGCTCAGTATTTCACAAATCTTCCGCTCTCGCCCGAGAATCTTGAATCCCTGCGAGATGCTATCATTAAGAAAGTGCTTGATGATGAGAACATCCGTCGAGTGCTGACAATCAAGCGCGTGCGCACTGGCGAACCCCTCGCCATTATTGGCGAAATGGATGCCGTCGGTCATGCTGGTGCAGGCTGCAGCCCCACTTACGAACAAATCGGCATCGGTGACAGCCTCCAGCGTTGGGCACTCGGTGCGTGGGAAATCGCCCTGCAAATCTGTTACAAGGATTTCGAGGGCACAATGGCAGAGTATGCCCTCCGTGCTGGCACTCCTATTGGTGACCTCACCGACACGGAAATCATGGCAATCTACCTCGAACTGCTCGAGACACAGATGCGTCGTATGTTGTGGCGTCTCGCATGGTTTGGCGACACCACGGCACAGAACATCACGAATGGCGGTGTTATCACCGACACCGAGGATGTCACCCTGCTGACCCCGAACGACGGTCTGTGGAAGCGTCTGTTTGCCATTGCATCCGCCAATGCCTCGCAGTACACCGCGATTTCGGCAAACTCTGCCGCATCGTATGCCGCACAGAAGTCGGCTATGTTGGCAGCAGGCTACGCCACGGGCATCGTGGACACCATTAAACTCGAGGCTTCGACAAAGGTCAACGCAGGCGGCGAGGCAACTCTGTTCATGAACAAGAAGTTTGCCGACTACCTTGCACACGACATCAAGGTTTCCTATAAGGATAATCTCCCGTTCGAGCGTATCTTTGACGGCTTCTACCTCGCGTATTACGATGGTATGCCCATCGTAGCCATTGAGGCATGGGACTATATGATTGACAAGTACGAAAACACGAGCGTGAAGTGGAATCTCCCGTTCCGTGCCGTCCTCGCCAATCCTGCAAACCTTCTGGTCGGTGTTGACAAGGATGACCCAATCAGCACTCCCGACGTGTGGTTCGACAAGAAAGACCGCATGAACTACGTCTACGCCACTGGTAAGATTGACACAATGGTCGCTCAGCCCGACCTCGTTCATGTAGCGTATTAACGTCTCCATTTCATTTATATCTTCCGAGCCTGCTTGCTTTCGTAGTGGGCAGGCTCTTTTCAACTAAACAAACAAGGAAAAAGATATGGCAAACTTATGTAACGCACTCATCGCCCACGACATCGAGGCGAATTGCGAAAACCTCGGAATCAAGGGTTTAGAGGCAGACGGAAAAATCATCAACCGTGCGGATATCGACTTCGCTTCAACCGTGTTCGATTCGGCAAACGATAATATTATCAAGACGCTTGTCTTGAAGACGGGAAAGCAGGCTTATGACGTGGCACAACTGGGCAATACCCCGTTCACGGGTCTTGTGCAGAACTTGAACGTCGGCACATACATCAACACATGGACGACCGACATTCCTATCGCCATTCTCGATAATAGCCCGTCAGTTGCGAAGAACATCATCGATGCGCTCTCCAATGGCGAGTTTGTGCTCATCCTTAAGAACAAGGCACGCGGCACGAATGGCGAAAGCAAGTATCAAGTATTCGGCTATGCGCAGGGATGCCGTGCCAGTGCTGGCACACGCGACGCCTACTCCGACGATACCGAGGGCGGCTGGCTCATCACTCTGCAGGAGGCAAACCACCCGAAGTCGGCTATGTTCTATTTCAACACCGACGAGGCGACCACCGACACGGCTTACGAAAGCCTTTAACGGGTATGACCTACGACGAGGCGAAAACCACGACCGAGTTACTGAGAGAGAGGGGAAATGCCTCTTTCTCAGCCTCGGAAAAGGTGACCATTGAACGGCTCTATGCCGAGGTATTAGGTAAAAAGTTTCGCGTCACTTCCTGCCAACGATGCTATCATGACGCGTTATTGGAAATCGCTCTATATCTTCGTAAACACGACACTATGCCAACAATCGAGAAAAAACAATACACGCTCCGCGCTGGTTTCATCATCCGCGCTGCTGAGTTCCACGACGGAAAGGTATTCTCCAACGCCAATCTTACAGACGAGGTTGCAGAAGAATACCTCGCCAAATATCCGCACATGGCAAAGTATTTCGCCACAATCCCCAAAAAGCCCGTTTTAAAGCCGTCTGACGCGCTGAAAGCCGACAAAGCGGTTAGTTACCCACGAAAGCAAAGAAAACCCCGTAAAACAAAAATAACGGATAAATAACTATGAATGTCAAAACCACGAAGTTACCGCAGGAGCGTGTGGAGGTAGTCGATATTGACCGCTTCCACATCATGGCGTATGGTGCTGACAATCTATATCCGCAGCACTTGAAAAGGATTGTGCAGGCATCGGGCACGGCTACGCTCTGTCTAAACCGCTATGCGAAGTTCGTGGAGGGTTTCGGCTTCGGTGTGGAATTGGCTACGTTGCCCGTGAATGATGACGGGGTAACGGCAGACGATTTGCTTCACGATATTGCTGGCGACCTCTGCGAGTTCGGTGGTTTCGCAGTCCACGTCAATTATAACGTGCTGGGTGAAATCTCCAGCCTGCATCACGTCCCATTCGAGCATTGCCGTCTCGAAATAGAGGACGATGCAGGACACGTCTCCCACATTAAGGTTTGTGACGCGTGGGGCGGAAAGAAGAAAAAGCGTAGTGTGTCGGAGGAAGACATCGAGACGTTTCCTGTGTTCAACCCCGATGCCCGTGTCGTGTTCTCGCAGATTGAAGCCGTGGGCGGCATTGATAACTATCATGGTCAAATCCTTTGGGTGTCGATGGACGGGCGGCAGACATACCCGACACCGATTTACGATTCAGCCGTAACGGAAATCTCCACCGATGAGGGACTTTCCAACGTGAAGTACAGAAGTGTCCGAAGTAATTTCCTCGTCGCTTGTATGTTGCTCACTCGAAAGGGCGTGCCCTACACAGCGGAGAGCGGACGCGAGGAATACCACGACATGATTAGCGAGGACGACCTGCGGAAGTTTCAAGGGGATGAGAACACCTCGAAAATCATGCTCGTTGAAATGGAAGACGATGAGGAACGTCCCGAAATCGTTGAGTTTCCTGCAAAGAATATCAGCAAGGAATTTGAGGTTACGGATGCTTCTGTCGTGGAACGCATATACGCCCAATTCCATCAAGAACTATTCCACGCCATCCGCATGGGCAAACTCGGTTTCTCGGGGAGCGTGATGCAGGATGCGTATGAATACTATGCTGGTGAAGTTACGACGGAACAACGCTTCATTGAACGCGCGTTCCAGCTGCTTCTAAAGACGTGGCACGACGAAAGTGTGAGGATTATTCCCGTCGGCATCTTGCCGATGAGATACGGAAATGCGGAGGAGGATAACGTATGAATCAGCACAAGCATTTAATCACGGTGGCGGAATGTCTTGCACTGACACGTCCCGTGAGCGTACACTTGGATGATGACGAGGTGCAGGCATTTATCACGGAATGCGAAGATATGAACATTATCCCTGCCATTGGTTACACGAACTTTGACAAGTCGGTGAACTCGCTTTCTTTCGACGATACCTTTGACGCAACGTTTTCGGCTTCTATATGGCTGGACGGTGGCTCTTTTGTCACTTCTGAATGCGGCTGCGAGGGGCGGACGATGTGGTGTGCAGGGTTGCGGAAAACGCTGGCTTACTACGTCTATGCAAAGATGCTCCGCGCCGATGGCACAACGCTCTCCCGTGCAGGCGCGATGAGGCATAACGACCAGTATGCGAACCACGTTGACCCGAATCGCAAGCAATACGATGACGTGATGAACGTGGCCGACAAATATCTCTCTGACTGCATGATGTACGCAAAGGCGCACACTACGGAATGTAATTCAGTAAGACCAATCAAGGGCACACGCGCCCGAATTAAAGCCATAGGATGAGGAATTAAAATGGCAACAATCGCAGAACTACGGCAACAAGCCGCGACCATAAAGAACGCGACGCAAGTAGGTGAGAACACCGCAAATCGTGTTGGAACAACCTTTGAAACCGTTGCCGACCTGCTGGCCGAGCAGGGTGGTGACACGGGCGGACTCGCATTCGTGGACATCAATGATATAGACGACATCGGTGAAACTACCGATATGCTGGCGGAGAATCCGAATGTCTATACCGTCACGAAGACAACGGGCAACACCACGACAAAAGTCGGCACGCTCATAGTCTTTGTCAATACGAATAGATACGTCTTGATGCAAGTACTTGTGTCGGGATATATCCTCAATGCAGACGGCACGCTCGACACGGGAGGCAGCGATTTCACGGCAAAGATTCTGTGGCGTGGAAAATGGTTTAACGGCACACCACCAGCAGGAACAAGTATAGGCGAGTGGTCATCATGGTCGTATCTGAGCGGTGGCGGTGGCGGTGAGATAAATATCGACCCGTACCCGACAAGCGGCTCAGACAATGCCGTGGCTTCGGGCGGTGTGTTTGATGCAATCGCAGCCGCAAGCACAAGAAAGGTGAATGTCACCGACATCGACAATATCGGCAACTACACCGATATGCTGGCAGACGTTCCTGCGTTCTACACCGTCGTGGCGAGTAGTAGTAACAACACATTCCGCACGGGTACGCTCATGGTGTTCACCAATACGAACAAGTATGTACTCCTGCAAGTGCTTGTGTCGGGTTATATCCTTAACAATGACGGAACGCTTGACACGGGTGGCAGTGACTTTGCCGCGAAAATCCTTTGGCGTGGGAAATGGTTTAACGGCACGCCACCAGCAGGCACGAATATCGGGGAATGGTCTCCGTGGTCGTATCTGAGCGGTGGCGGTGGAGGTGTTGACGCATACACGAAAACCGAGACCGATGCCCTCCTTGCCCGAAAGCAGAACGTTCTGACATTCGACAACACGCCCACAAGCGGAAGCACAAACCCCGTGACCAGTGGGGGTGTGAAGACGGCACTCGACGCGAAGCAAGACACAATCAGCGACCTTTCTTCAATCCGAGGCGGTGCGGCAGCTGGTGCAACGGCCTATCAGAAACCATCATCGGGCATCCCGAAGACTGACCTTGCGGAAGACGTGCAGACATCACTCGACAAAGCCGACTCCGCATTGCAGGAGCATCAGTCGCTGGTGAACTATTACACGAAATCCGAGGTTAATAGCTTAATCGTTCCAGTAGGCGTGAATGCCATTCCCGTCGCGGCTTTGCCTGCTACGGGCGCGGCAAATACATTGTACTTCGTGCAAGGAACGGACTCTTACACAGTCAATGCGTGGGACGGCACGGCATGGGTCACGCTGGCGACCATCGCAGGGACTTATGACGCTGGCGGTGCGTTATCATAACAAGAAAGGAGAAAAGACATGGGACAGATTGTAGGAACAAAGAGTAATATTTTCCGTTGTAACCTTGCAGCCATCCAGACGGGTGGCACCAAGGCCAACACCGTTCTCGCAGCAGACGAGGTGTGGCTGGTTGACACAACTAACTCGCTCACCAACTCGCTGAGCGGAAACTGCGATGCGTACATTGTTGGTGATGGGTCAACGGCCGCGAGTACGCTGGAAATTCATTATGTTGAAAAAAACGTTGCCGAGGCTGATAGGTCCTCCATGATTGATATGAATCTGTATGCTCAACAGACAAAAATAATTACAACGGGAAACCCGAATAAATGGGAGACGTATGGTTCAGCAAGGGCGAAATATATACCCATCAATGGTGGAGAGATTGTAAGAGTTACATCCAAGACAGACATTGTTGCTAATGTCGCATTTGTCACAACACTTTCTGGTACTAATCCCTCTTATGCTGATTCTGTTGGGATGCACACCCTGCTTGCCAATACTACTGTTTATTTTGAAGTGCCGACAGCCGCAACTTATATGTATGTGCAGACTGTTGCTGGCGATGGTACGGATATACAGCCAAAGATAGAGATTGTTGACGGGGTTCTGCAAGACCATGAGGAATTTATATACGATTTAGGCGTATACACATCAGCGGATTTTGAGCAAGGCACAATGAATACGGATGGAACGATTGGAATGCTTTCTACAAGAAGACTGAGGCTGAAAAAACATTATATCAACGTGAAAGAAGGTGATTATATTAATATCAAATGTAATGGACAACGTTGGTATATTTATATGTTTGATGGATTAAATGGAAACGGGAACTTGATTTATCAATCAGAATCATGGCAGACTGCGGATGGTTATTATTCTTTCCCGTGTGATGGTTCTTTCGCAATCGTCATATCAAAAGTGAATGATGCGGTTATAACGCCTTCCAATCTATTGGCAAGGATAGAATATCATATTAACAATTTCGCCTATCTTGAAAAAACTATTGCAGGATTAGAAGACAGATTAAACGCCTTGGACGCCTTGGAAATCAAGAATGATAAAGATATAAGGGATTTGTTTATTGGGACGCTTGTTAATTCTGCTATCGATTCGTCAGGAATTAAGAATGATGGAAACCAATATCGTGCATCCATGAAATCAATGTGTGTCCTGCCATACAGGGGCGTTAAGATTAATATAAAAATACCCGAATATTTGGTTATGGGCATAAGACACGGGAACCCAAATAATATGAGCAACAATACTTATTGGTTTGGAACTGCGACAAATAACCCATATGTTATCGGTACTACATATACATTCCCCGATGATTCGATGGTGTATGAGATATTCTTTGCCGTTAATAATAATGATGAGTTGTGCCTTACTACGGTCATTGAACCTGCCGAAATCATGGCATTGATTTCAAGTGGAGAAATTAAGATAACTTATCACGCTGATGACGGCAATTCTGTCATGCGTAATGTGGATGCAGAGAAATATATCAAGGCAACAATGGCAAGAATCTACACAAGCCAGTCGCAAGACCTTGGATATGGTCAGTTACCCGTATTTGCCCATATTTCTGATATTCATGGGGATGTTTACCGTTACAAGAACTGCAAGGATTATTGCGAATTCCTTGAAGGGATAGACGCCCTATTGATTAGTGGTGATATGTGTGCATTCCTGCCGAAGAACTCAATGCAATGGATGCTTGATTCGATTGATAACTCTCCTGTTCCTCATCTTGTATGTCTTGGCAATCACGAGTGTATCAGCAACACCGCGAGCAATAGGGTGACGGATTTTATCCAACCAATGAACGCATTATATTCATATAATATGAGTCCTGACGGAACATATTATTATAAGGATTTCGCAGCAAAGAAAATCCGTGTTATCGTTGTCAATAACTATGATGGTGTGAGTACGAATGGAAGTGTGGCAATTACATCTGGACAATATGATTGGGTGAAAAGCACGTTGATTTCAACGCCCAATAATTACGGAATTATCATTATGTATCACCAACCCGAATTGGGTATAAGCAAGGTTAGTGGAAAGGATGCTTTCTATCAAGATACACTTGTATCGGGAGTTTACAGTGATAGCAACCTATTGATAAATGACATGGTTGATGAATTTATTAATAGAAACGGTGATTATTCGGGTGTAGATTCAAGTGTTGAGTTCATTGCCCATATATGTGGTCATACTCATTCCGATAGGATTGGCTATTATGCTGGTACAACGAACACCCAATTAGTGTTGAATATCTCATGCGGACAAGCATTGTATGGAGGTAGTGCATTCCCGTGGTCAGTAAACTTATCTGATGTTCCTCGCGGAGGCAAAGGTTCGGTTCAGGACATTATGAATATCTACATGATAGACCGTGAACACCATGAAGTATGGGTAACCAGACTTGGAAGTAACATGAACTTTGATTTAAAGGAACGCCAATTTCTGAGGATAAGTTATGTTTGATTATTTATATTTGACATGAATTAGATATTATGGACAACCGAATATTAACGCTGTATTTAATAAAGATTTGTGTCAGAAGTGTTCATTTATGGCAACGATTAATATGTATAGTGTTACATCATTGGAATGATGAGGAATATGTGCAGTCTTAAATGGCAATCAAAGGAGCAGGGGTGTTGCGCGTGTCGCATCACCTTTGCGGCCTGCTTTCTCATTTCCGCGTCGCTCATTATAGGTGGTTTCTTCGTTCCTCCGATGGGCGTTATTGACGGGAGTGTGCTGACGGCCATTGGCGAGTTGATTGCATTCCCGACCCTGCTCTACGGTTATCGTGCCATCGAACTCGGTTACGAAATCAAACTCCAGCACGGGGATACCTCGCTGGAAGTACACAAGGAGGACGAGGAATGAAATATTTTACTATGCAGGAACTGACATCCAGCGCGACCGCAAAACGCAAGGGTATAGACAACACGCCCGACGCGCAAGCTAAAGCCGCGCTCATGACTCTTGTCGTTAACGTCCTTGACCCATTGCGCGAACTTTACGGCAAACCCATTATCGTGACCAGTGGCTATCGCTCCGTGAAACTGAATCGTGCCGTGGGCGGTGCAGCACGTTCTCAGCACTGCAAGGGCGAGGCAGCAGACATCCGTTCCGTGGGTGACAGTAGGGCGGAAAACAAAAAACTCTTTGAACTCATCAAAACCAGCGGACTACCCTACGACCAGCTGATTGACGAATACGAATATGATTGGGTACACGTCAGCTTCCGAATGAATAAAAACAGACGGGAAATACTGCATATACATCGGTAGTGTTTACGAGAAACGCATTTATTTGCGTTTTAACGGGCTTTCTATACCCTACCTTATAACTTACCCACTCAGCACAAGAAAACGCGGCAGACGCAAAATTTTAAGGAAATAACTATGGATAACGTATATTTAGGGACAAAACAAGCCTATCCGATAACCATTGAGGCGGACGGCTTCGATATGGACACGGGCGAATGGTCTGTGCGTTGTATTGTTCGCGCCAATTCCGTGACCTGCGAAAAAGCGCGGCAGGGCGGACAATGGCACTTCATCCTCGACACATCCGTGCTGGGTGTGGGCGTGTGTATCTGTGTGGTCGAGTACACCGTCGGTGATATGCCGAAAGTGTATAAGGAAAACCTCGTTAATATCTTGGATTATGCTCGGGTGTAATGAGGTTGTCATCGGGAAGCCGAACGACGGCACGGTGACCATCGGTGCGCCCGTGTGCGGAACGTTCGTTGACGATGCGGTGGTATGCTCCGAGTTGTCGGACGTTCTCGGCATCGAGGTTGTATCGTTCGCGGTGTATGAGTACTACGGTCATTACTATTTTTCCGTGATGTCGCAGGGGAGTGAATGGATGATTTATTGCGACGGGGACAGAGCGGAGTTATGCGTGCGACTTGACGGGCACAAGATAACGGATGTTTATGAGAATGTTCCGCCACAATCCATTCCTTTGACCCCTTACTATGCGGAGGGGGCGTATGTCAGCGACTTTGATTTCCTTATAGGCCTAAACGTGGAGATAAAGGAGTTTTGAAACGTATAATAATATACTTGTTTATCGTGTGCGCGTGCGTAGGGTGCGCTACGAAACGCGAAGCCAGCACAACAATCCGTGTTATTGAAGTCCACGACACGCTACGGGAGAACGTCCTGCATACCGATTCCGTATTTGTCCGTGATTCCGTGCGCGTGTGGATGGAGGGCGACACCATATACCACGACCGTTGGCGCGTTGAGTATCGGGACAGATGGCGCGACCGCATCATCGAGAGCGTGAAGATACAGTCCGACACGTTGGTGCAGCGCGACACACTATACATTCAGAAGAAAACGCCCCTACTTCAATCCGTGAGGCGAGGATTAGGGGATGCAGCAATAGCAACTATCATCATTTTTCTCGTTTATTTATTACTTGGTAAAAAAGTTTTTCATTGTTGAGTAAGATTTTCTTTCTGTGAGGCATCCGACCGCGAGGTTAGATGCCTTATTTTTGCCGTTTTTTGCAAAAATCCCTTAAAACAAAGTATGAAAGTATAAATAAAATTTAAAAAAGTACATTATTTTCATTAAATGTTTGTTTTGTAAGCATTTTTATTGTAATTTTGCAACGTGAACAATAAACAACAACCCTTTAAACAACAACAACAATGACAACGACATTAAACTACACAACGAGAGAGATTAACATGAATTACCGCATTAAGGTTTTCGGTGTTAATGAGGAGAACGGAAAGAAGCTGAATACGCTGGTAGGCGTTAGCGGTTTACTGAATTTGATTGGTGCAGACCTTTTCAACAAGTTTATGGAACGCCGCGAGAAGTGCATGGATGACGTTTGCGTCTGCAAGCTGCGTCGCGGTTTGAAAGTGAGTTTTTATTGCAAGTAATTTATTAACCCTTTAAACAACAAACAACAATGGAAGCAAAGACAATGAAAAAGAGTGTTTATCAGATGGTCACCGACCGAGTAATGGAACAGATGAGGCAGGGTATCATCCCGTGGCATCGCCCGTGGACGGGTGCAGCCGACGGAGCAATTAACTACGTTACGCGCAAGCCTTATTCCCTGCTGAATCAGATAATGCTGGGACGGGACGGTGAATGGTTGACGTTCAAGCAACTGACCGAACGTGGTGGAAAGATTAACAAGGGCGCACGCGCTGGAATGGTGGTGTACTATTCGAAGTTTGCCTATAAGAAAGAGCAGAAGCAGGAGGACGGCACTATCGTTATCGAGGAACACGAAATTCCCGTGTTGAAGTATTACAACGTCTTCCACATCAGCGACGTGACGGGCATCGAGAGCAAGATGGATGACACCACACCAACCGACAATATCCAGCCGATTAAGGAGGCGGAAAACATCGTTAACGGGTATGTAACCCGTGAGGGACTGCGTTTTCGAAACAACGTCCCGAGCAACCGCGCGTATTATAGCCCGACGACGGATGAGGTGGTTGTGCCGATGTTGAGCCAGTATGCCGAGGCAGAGGAATATTATTCCACTACGTTCCATGAACTGACCCACTCCACGATGAAGAAAAGCCGTTGCAATCGTGAATCGGAAAACAAGCTGGCCGCGTTCGGTGGTAAGGATTATTCACGCGAGGAACTGGTTGCGGAACTCGGCTCTGCCTACCTTTGCACCACCGCGAAGCTGAATAGCGAAAAGGCGTTCAAGAACTCCGTGGCATACATACAAGGATGGTTGCGTGCGCTGGCTAACGATGAAAAGATGATTGTTTGGGCTGCGAGCCGTGCCGAGAAAGCCGCCCGATACATCTTGGGATAGGATGACAAGTAACAAGGAAACGGGCGGTCTAACCAACCGCCCACAATACACAAATAATATGGACGGATATAGATTTTTTGTAGCAGAAGAAGCCGACGGTTTATACAATGCTTTTCTTCGTGACGATTTCGATGAAGACGGGTATTACTACGGCCATAGCGGTGAAGACGGGTATCATATCAATGATTTTGACATCGTATACGAGGCGAACAATTGGGAAAGTGTTGAGGAATGGATTGACAGACAAACAAGAATGGCAATATAACTATGACACCAAAGGAGAGACAACAGAAAAGAATGGCGACTTACCATTCACTGAAAGAAAAACATCCCGATGCAGTTATCTTGATGCGTTGCGGTGACTTCTACGAAATGATGGATAAGGATGCGGAGGTCGGGGCAAAGGTGCTCGGCATCACGGTTACAAAGCACAACGACACGGGCGACAAGATAGCCGCGTTCCCATATCACGCGCTCGACGTGTACCTGCCGAAACTCATTCGCGCAGGACACCGCGTAGCCATTTGCGATGGATTATAGTTAAGGTTTCTAAAACGCTTGCAGGGTAGAAAATAAATGACTACCTTTGCAGCGTTGTTTAAAGGGTCGGGCGGACGCGCCCACTCTGTTCACTAACCCTGCCGAAAGGTGGGGTTTTTGTTTTAACCCGTTTTCGTGCGTTCTGCCGCGTTTTCTTTCTTCCATTGGGTAAGTTATTACCTTTCGCAAGAAAACCCGTTAAAACGCAAATTTAATGAAAATAACTATCCTTTCAACACATAATCAATCACCCTGCGGTTTGCTTCATCGACCTTACGCTGGCTGCGTTCAATATATATCGCAGTCGTGGAGTTACGGGCAGCATGACCGAGAGCCTGCGAGATAACATCATCGGGGATGTCCAGCGAGGCGGCTATCGTTGCCCATGAGTGACGGGCATAGTACGTCGTTATATTGTCGGGGAGGAACTTGTTGACCTTCGCCGCGAACTGGCGGTAACTGGTACGGCTTTCCGCCCACGACAATAGCAGTTTCTGACCCCGATTCCTCTCTATGATTTCCCGTGCCTCATTCTCAATCTTGATATTATACAGTCGGTGTGTCTTCCGTCTGTTATACTGGATGCGTCCTGCCTTGTATTGTTCGGGCGTGAGGTTGCACAAGTCCACGATGTTCATGCCGATAAGCAGGAACGATAGTCGGAACGCATCATAATAACGACGTTTCCACGGCTCGACCTCTGCCGTGAATATCTGCCGCAACACTTTCACGGGCAAATTTCTTTTCGGTGTCTCCACGGGCGTTATCCTCATTCTTCGGAACGGGTAGGCGGTAGTGATGTCGTTGTCTATGGCATCGTTGAAGACGGCACGGATATTCCGAAGGTGGATGTTCCGTGCGTTGATGCTGGGAGACGTTTTGGCGCACCAGCGAAAGAAGCCGTCAAGCCATGCCTTATTAATGTCCTCAAATTTGCGTTCTGACGCGCCCGAATCGTATCGGCATACTTGCACCCATGTGGCATCATAAATCGCGCGTGTACGTGCGTTTTCGTGCGTGTGCGCGAAACGAGCATACCACTCGCCAAACATCACGGGCTTCTGTTCATCGGGGGATAGGTGTTGGCGTATCATGTCGCGGACTTCCCGTGCCGTCTTATTCTTAAACTTCCCGTCACTCTGCATCTGCAAAGCAGCATTCTTCCATTCCGTGAGCCGTTGCAGGAGGTAGGAGTTTAGGAATGTCTTGTTGGCGTTTCCGATAACCACGCACCGACGCGCGTCCCATTCCTCGCGGTGCAGGCTCACGTCCAGCGAGTGGAGTGATGTCTTGCCGTGGTGCGAGATTGTGAGTTTAACGGGGTACGTCCCGTCCTGCTTCCGTACACGGGTGTCAAGGGTTAGTTTTACGCTTGCCATTGATTTGCATTTATTTTGCAGCCGAAAATATCTAAAGGGTGCAACGTGCAGCATGATGACCACACGTTGCCCATTGCCGTTTTCCGCATAAATTCGGGGGATTTTCCTGCGGAGAGAACAGGATTCGAACCTGCGAACCAGTTTTGCCGGTTACACGCTTTCCAGTTGTCTACGCCCCGTCCCTAAGCGACTGATTTTCAACGGGATTCTTCCGAGGTCGACCTCGCTTGCGTTTGATTTGCGTTTTTTCTGGTTTCTTTCCATGCAGGACGCCCACCTTTTCCGCGTCCCATCCGTCACGGAAAAACGCACCCTCACCCGTCAGCAGCCAAAGCGGATTGACCATGTAGTCCGTGACAAGTGCTGCGAGCCACGACGGGCGTAACATTGTGGAGTGTCCTGCTGGGTCTTCACGCATTGTCTGTATGTTCCAGCGATTCCATCCGTATCGGTCACAGAGCGTCTTCAGCCCACGGATGATTTTTTCCTTTTTCAGCGTTTCCACGACCTCGAAGAAACGCCCGATGATGATTACACTTTCATCTTTCATTTTCCCTGCATCCTTTCTATGATTGACAATAGGCGGTCGATTTGTTCATCGCGTTTTCTGAGGGCATCATACGTCCCGATTTCCACGATATTGTCACCGCTTATATTGTTTTTGATTTGATTGTTTACCATGTTTCCGTCCCCGTATAGGGTGCAGACGGGAACACCCATTATCTCGGCTACCTTTTCCAGCGTTCCTGACTTCACATCAGCTGAGTTGAAAATGCTATTTAAGGACTGAGGGACTATGCCCATTTTCTCGGCAAAAGCATTCGTCCGAATGCCAGAGCGTTCTATTATGGTTTTTAATTGTCTTCCGTTCATACATTAAAAATAAATATAAAATCCTTAATAAAAATAAAAAATAAGGCAAATATTTTGTTTTATAAAAAATTACCCTTAATTTTGCAAACGAATTGCAAACCGACTTTGCAAAGATACATAAAAACATTTATAAAACAAAGAAAAAAGATGAAAAAAGTTTTAGAACTGAAAACACCAAAGGAGATTGAGCGCGAGCAGAAGCAACGCGAAGTCGCAGCCGCATTCATTGAAATGCGTAAAACCTACCCGACGGCAACCCCGTGGAGAATCTTCAACGAGTTGGCACGTCGTTACACTCTCACCTCGATGGGCATCATGCGCATCTGCCAGCGATATAACTTGTACGAACCTAAAGGCGTGAGGAAATGAAATGGAC
>JAEIGA010001377.1_pt1 | contig 37842 bp, 36 predicted proteins | sample 9270691 | NCBI WGS metagenome assembly JAEIGA01 (sample SAMN17057246, study PRJNA624740) | gut metagenome | biome: biome; isolation source: fecal sample | host: Bos grunniens | place: China: Xizang | collected 2019
CGCGCGCTTAAGGCGGCGAAGGTGGATTTTGAACTGTTTACCTACGATTATACTCCCCACGGAGGAACGGCGGAGTGCTCGAGAGAATTAGGGATCGATCATCACGCGACGATTAAGACGATAATTCTCGAAGACGAGACGAAAAAGCCTTTTGTCTGCTTGATGCACGGCGATAAGGAAATTTCTGTTAAAAATCTTGCTCGTGCGCGAGGTGTTAAGACGGTTGCGACTTGCGCGCCTGAAGTCGCCGATCGCCATTCCGGTTATCATGTTGGAGGAACTTCTCCGTTCGGCACACGAAAGCGCATGAAAGTTTATATTGAGTCGACCATCTTCGATCTGCCGCGGATTTACATAAACGCTGGTCACCGCGGCATTTGCGCTGCGATGGCGCCTGAAGCGCTTGAAGTTGCGCTCAGCGAAACTGAACGCGTCAGTGTAGCGATATGATGCTTCTTTAAGATCCCAATCATTCAATATTTTAAGATTCAGCTATGGCGATGACTGTTGTTTATGAGGTTAAAGGCGGATTGTATATCAATCTTACGAATCGTTGCCCTTGTTCGTGTAAGTTTTGTATTCGCACCAATGGTGAGGGGGCGTATGGTTCTGATCCGCTTTGGTTGGAGCGCGAGCCGACGCGCCAGGAGGTTGTTGATGCGATTGAGACCGCGAATCCTCCGTCGTATTCCGAAATCGTTTTTTGCGGATATGGCGAGCCGACAGAAAGATTGGATGATTTAGTAGCGGTTGCGCAATATCTTAAAACTAAATATCCGGCGATCCCGATCCGGTTGAATACGAACGGTCTTTCAGATTTAATAGCGGGTGAGCCTACTGCTCAGCGCTTTAAGGGGGTAATTGACACTATCAGCATTAGTTTAAACGCGTCTACGGCTGAAGCGTATTGCGAGATGTGTCGTCCGCGTTTTGGGCGTAAGTCATACGAGGCGATGCTGAGTTTTACTTCTAAGGTTCGCGATTTCGTTCCAGAGGTGGTGATGTCGATCGTTGCGACTTCTGACACTCCCGAAACTGAAATTGCCGCCTGCCGCGATATCTGCAATAATCTTGGTGTTTCTCTCCGCGTGCGTACGTATATATCTTCTGCAGACTGAATGTCACCATCCTTTGTCTTTTGCGTTTATTCATTCTGTAGAACAGGATGGAAGCAAGAGGGGTGGGGATATTTTGGAGTTGACGGGGTATACCACTTTCGCGGCGAAAATGGTATAATCTCCGGAAATAATTTCAGAATTCAATCATGGATAAAGACATACCATTTTGGCTTTCGCTCCTTTTCGTTGCAGGGGGGCTGGTTTTCCTTGTTTATTCAAGCGACTTGTTCATTTCCGCAGCCGCGAAGGTTGCCCGTAAACTGGGAATTTCTCCGTTTATCATCGGAATGATTGTCATCGGATTCGGGACGAGCGCCCCGGAACTTTGCGTAAGCGTGATGTCCGGCCTGTCTGATCATTCTGCACTTTCGCTCGGGAATGCTTACGGCAGCTGTATTTTCAACATTGCGGCGATTTTAGGCGTGACCGCCTTGATACGGCCGATTTCAGCCAAAAGATTTACCGCATTGGCTGCAGGGCCTGTTCTTTTTCTGATTTCGGCTTTGACATATTGGCTTTTGTCCGACGGCAACTGCACAAAGGGCGACGCGGGCATTCTTTTAGGTGTGTTTATCGTATTGCTCCCCGTTTATTGCTGGTTTGACCAAAAAGCCAGCAGTTCAGACGTGAAATCCGAGTCGGAGAAAACGACAGAGCGCGGCTGCAATCTGATTCTAGAATTGTTCAAACTTATTTTGGGGCTTGCGTTGCTCGTTGGGTCATCGCATATTCTTGTCTGGGGTGCCGTCGACATTGCCCGCACCGCTGGCGTAAGTGAACTTATGATCGGCCTTACGGTCGTGGCCGTCGGAACTTCCCTGCCGGAGTTTGCCAGTGCGATCGCCGCGGCTCGTCGCGGTGAACATGAATTCGTATTGGGCAACATAATCGGATCCAACTTCTTCAATACGCTTGCCGTCGTCGGTCTTGCATGCGTGATTTCTCCTGCAGAAGGATATTCCAAATTCATCTTGATTCGTGATCTACCGGTGATGGCGGCATTGTCGATATCAATTACGTTATTTACGTTTAATCTGAAATCTCCCGGCAGTGACGGCAGAATTGGAAGATTTAAAGGCTTTTTATGGATTGCCGTTTTTGTGGCGTATACGGCGGCGGTCGTCGTTTTGGAAAAATCCTGATGCCGATTTAAAATCAAAATTTAAGTTTGTCGTCCTATTCAAGGGGAAAGTTTGATATAATATAAAGATATCAGGTATTTATCATCGAAAGATATGACGAAGAACAAATCAATCGCCAAGAAAAAAACAGAGGATCCGCGCCCGAGTTGGGATGATTATTTCATGGAGACGGCCCATGTCGTCGCCAAGCGTTCCAATTGTTTGCGCCGTCATGTCGGAGCCGTCATAATGAAGGATAATCACATTCTTTCAACCGGCTATAACGGAACTCCCCGCGGTGTCAAAAATTGTTTCGACGGAGGTTGCCCAAGGTGTTCCGGAAAGGTAAAGAGCGGCACTCACCTTGATGAGTGTCTTTGCACCCATGCCGAGCAGAACGCGATCTGTCAGGCCGCGTATTACGGTGTTGCCATTGCGGGCTCTACGATTTATGTCACCATTTCCCCGTGTCTTACATGCGCCAAACTCATAATAAACGCCGGAATCAAAGAAGTTGTCTACGGCGGAGATTATGCTTTTCTCGACACTGTAAAAAAGATGTTCAAGGCCGCGGGGGTTAAACATCGCAAATTTGAAACGGTTTGATTTTAACTAAATAATAAAACGAAAGGTTGATAAGATCATGCGCAAGAAAATCATCGCCGGTAACTGGAAGATGAACGTTAAGCCTTCTGAGACGGCTGCTCTCGTCAAGGCTGTCGCCGAGGCTACAAAGGCCTATTCCAATGTCGAAGTTGCATGCTGCACGCCTGCCATCGACATTCCCGCCGCGGTAGCCGCCGCCGAGGGCACTCACGTCGGTATCGGCGCCGAGAACGCCCACTGGGAAGAGAAGGGCGCCTACACCGGCGAAATTTCCACCGGTATGCTTCTCGATGCCGGAGCGAAGTACGTCATTATCGGACACTCCGAGCGCCGTCAGTATTTCGGCGAGACCGACGAGACGGTCAACAAGCGTACGCGCGCCGTCATTGCCGCCGGTCTTACCGCGATCGTCTGTGTCGGCGAAACTCTCGAGGAGCGCGAAGCCGGCAAGCTCAACGAAGTCATCGAGCGTCAGATGAATGTCGGGCTCAAGGACGTTTCCGCTGCCGATTGCGATAAGCTCGTCATCGCTTACGAGCCTGTCTGGGCGATCGGAACCGGCAAGACCGCCACTCCCGATCAGGCTCAGGAGGTACATGCCCTCATTCGTGAAATTCTCGCCAAGCTTGTAGGTGCCGAGACTGCCGAGACGGTTCGCATTCAGTACGGCGGTTCGATGAAGCCCTCGAACGCCGCTGAACTTCTCGCCAAGAAGGATATCGACGTCGGTCTTATCGGCGGCGCGGCCCTCAAGGCTGAAGATTTCGCCGGTATCATCGCGGCTGCGAATTGATAATTCTTTTGTGGAGCGAAAGGTTATGTCCATAACGAAGTTAGGCTCCATCTTCGCCGTCGCAACGCTTATGCTTGCGACGGCGGGGTGTTACGATGAGCCCGTAAGCGCCGAATCTGTTGGTCAGGCCGAAAAAAGAATCTATCTCAAAAACACCGACCTCGCTTATTTGACCGTCGAGGATGTTTACGAGAAGGGGCTTGTTTACGATTCGCATTGGACTAACCTTTCTTCCCGTGTTAAAAATCTTGAGTCTTTCTCAGATAGTCTCAAGTCGGTCGATTATTTAAATCTTGATTACAATCGGCTTACAAACGTCGATGCGGTGGCTTCTTTTTCCGCTCTTAAGTGGCTGCGGCTTAATGACAACAAACTTTCTAGTCTGAGCGGCGATTTAAAAAATCTTTCAAATTTAAGAAGCATTTATTTGAGAGGGAATGATTTTACCCAGATTCCTGAGGTTTTCAAAGATATGCCGTCTTTGAAAAGTATTGATTTTTCGGGAAACCGGGGCATAACGGAAATACCGGATTGGTTTGTTCAAAAAGAAGGTTTGGAATATTTGTCGTTTTCCGACACCTCGCTCAAGTCTTTACCGAAAGATATCTCCAAATGGAGAACTCTAAAAATCCTCAATTTGAGCGGATTGAAGCTGTCAATTGAAGAAATGCAGCGCATACGTTCAGCGTTGCCGAAAACGACCGTAGTGTTCTGATGAGCGCACCAGGCGCCGTATCCAGCCAATTGAAGGAGCTTGGGAGTGAAAATCCCGTAAAGCTCCTTTTAAAGTATTCGTGGCCAGCGCTGGTTGCGATGACGCTGAATTCTCTTTATACCGTCGTCGACCGTGCTTTTATAGGACATGGGTGCGGGGTCGATGCTACGGCTGCTCTGACTTTGTCGATGCCGATTGCAATGCTTTTTACGGCGTTCGGGGTTTTTGTCGGCGTCGGTCATGCGGCGGTGATTTCGATAAAACTCGGCGAAGGTGACAGGGTTGCCTGTGAGAAACTTCTGGGGCAGCTTGTTCTGCTGAAGATGCTTTTCTTTTTCATCATTCCTCCGCTTGTCTATTTTAACTTGGACAAAGTTCTTGATTTATGCGGCGCGTCGGGCGTCAGCGAAGCGGCTCGTGAGTCCGCTTGTACATATTTGAAGATTTTTGTCTTTTCGCACGTATTTTCCCATCTTGCGTTTGGTCTTTCTGCCGCAATCCGGGCGGAAGGCGGTGCGATACGGTCGATGAAATGCATGATTGTCGGATTCGGGCTTAATCTTGTTCTCGATCCGCTTTTTATTTTTACATTCAAATTAGGCGTCGCCGGCGCCGCCTGGGCTACCAATATAGCGATGGCGGCGAGCTTTCTGTGGGTTATGGGATATTATTGGCGGGGCGAAACCGCTGTTCGTCTTAAATTCAAGCGGATATGGCTGTATCCTAAACTTTTCTTTCGTGCCGCAGGAATCGGGCTTGCGCCGTTTCTCCAGCATTTCATGAGCGCCGCTATCGCGTTTTCGCTTCAGTTTTCTTTTGTCAAATGGATGCCTGATGAAACGGCCCGCACGGCTCAGGTCGCTTCTTTGGGCGTTTTCCAGAGCGTGCTCCTTCTTGTTTTCATGCCGATGCTGGGTGCTCAGCAGGGCTTGCAGCCCATCCTCGGGTACAATTGGGGGGCTCGCAATTACGATCGTGTTCTCAAGGCGCTTAAAATCGGGCTTCTGGTTACCGCCGTTCTCAGTTTCGCGGCGTTTATAATTCAAGTTGTGCCGCCGTTCAATTATTGGATGGCTTCGCTTTTTATCGATTCTGAAAGTCCGGAAGTGGTTGCGATCGCGGCGAGAGATCTTCAGATTTCAAATATGCTGATATGGTGCATATTCCTGAATGTCGTCGCGACAACATATTTCCAGTCGATAGGCCGTCCAGTTGCAGCTATAGTTCTTTCGATGCTTCGTCAGGGCGTCTGTCTTTTGCCGACGATTTGGTTTTTGCCGTACTTTTTGGATGATAAGCCGTTGGCGATTTGGCTTTCGATGCCGATTTCTGATTTTATCTGCAATGCATTGACGCTTGTTCCGCTGATAGCTCACATGAGATTCCTGCGTTTGGCTTCTGAACGGGGCGCTCAATACAGGTAGTCCAGGCACGTTTGAGATTTTTGGGATATTCCGGCGGTTAAGATTTGCTAGCGTATTGACGATAAGATATGGTATAATACAGCAACAAATCTATAAAACCAACAACGAGGGTCTAATTCGAATTATGAAAATCACTTTGATCGTCAATGCTAACGGTTCATTGCTCAAGTTGTGCTATACGGCCGAAAAGGTAATCACCATTGGTCGCGACATCGGTAATACCATCGCACCGCTCTCGGCGGAAGGTGTTTCGCGCAATCATGCGAAGATTTTTGAAAAGGACGGAAAGTGGTTTCTTGAAGATCTCGGCAGTATGAACGGCACCTATCGTCTTGGCCAGAAGGTTGAGGGAACTGTCGAGCTCGCCGTTCGCGATATGCTTCAGTTCGGTAAGTTTATCGTTTCTGTCGATGAAATCGAAGGCGTTGCAGTTCCGGCATCTGAAAATCCTCCTGCGGCCGCTATTCCTCCGGTTGTTGACGCTATCAAGCCTGCGGTTGAACCTGCGGCTCCGGCCGCTCCCGCCGCTGCTCCTCAGCCGGCTCCCGCACTAGAACTCTCTGCCACTCCTGCAACGGCTCCTGCAGCCGCTCCTGCGGTTACTCCAGCCGCAACGCCTGCGGACGCTCCCGCTGTTGCTCCGGCCTCCGCTCCTGCTCCCGCTGCGGCGCCTGTTGCACCTGCTGCCGCTCCTACGACCGCGCTTCGCCGTCCTCAGTTGCCCTCAATGAAGAGCGGTCTTAAACTTCCTCCGAAGCCCGGGTTCGGGGGTGGTCTTAAACTTCCTCCTAAACCAGGTTTTGGCGCAGGTCTTAAGCTTCCCCCGAAGCCGACTCTCGGTGCAGGTCTTAAGCTTCCGCCTAAGGCTCCCGCATCCGCTCCTGCGGCTTCTGCCGACGGTGTAGCTGAGCTTACTCCCGTTGAGTGATTTTTTATAAAGTGATTTTTCAATATAAGGATTATAAAAATGAACATCAGATCAATTCTCTTCTCTTCCGCGGTTATCGCGTTGTCTGGTTGCTGTACTTATCAGTGTTGTGCCGACAGCAAGGATCCTGTCGTCGGAAACTGGGGGCTTAAGCTTCCTTACGACGGTATGAGCGCCGGCTCGATGATTGTCGAGCGCGATGCCGAGGGTAAAGCCTCCGCTCTCGTTCTCTGGCGCTGGGCGTCGCCGACTCCCGTTACGAATCTCGTTATCAATGGCAATGAATTCTCTTTCGATCATCCTTGGAAGTTTAGGGTTGAGGGTAAAGTCAACGGCAACAAGCTCGAAGCTAAAGTTACCAATAAAGATGGTACTGATGCCGGTAAGCTTACCGGTTGGCGCAATCCTCCGGTTTGCTCAAAGGTTTCAACAAAGGACGCCAAGTTCGGCGAGAAGATCGATCTTCTTAAAGACGGTCTCGATGGCTGGACGTCGATGAATCCCGAGTCCAAGTTCGCCTGGAAGTTCAAAGACGGTGTTCTTTCCAACAACCTCGGCCGCAAACCTGACGGAAAGTGGAATCACGGCGGCGCCAATCTTATGACCAAGCGCAGCGACTTCTACGATTTCAAGCTTGAGTACGATGTCTGCGTTCCTAAAGATTCCAACTCCGGCGTCTATCTCCGCGGCCGCTATGAGATTCAGACGATCGACAGCTACGGAAAGGAAGTCGACTGCCACAACATGGCCGCGTACTACGGTCGCGTAACTCCCTCGGTCGCGGCCGAAAAGCCCGCCGGCGAGTGGCAGCACGTTTCCGTCGTACTTTATAAGCGCCACCTCACCGTCGTTCTTAACGGTAAGACGATTATCGACAACGCTCCCGTGGTCGGCGTTACCGGCGGAGCAATCGACGCGAACGAGTTCGTTCCCGGGCCTCTCTATCTCCAGGGCGATCACTCTGACGCGGATTACAAGAATATGTATCTTTATCCCGTCGTCAACTGATCGGATCTGAATCATGCGAAAAATACTTCTTGCCGGTGTTCTCTCGCTTACGGTCTCGCCGCTTTTCGCAGCGAGACCTGTTGCGGCTTGGGACGTTGTACCTTATCAGCGTGTAAAGGGAACATTTACCGTTGGTGTAGTGGCGTTTCACGACAAGGCTGTAAAGGTTGAGTTTACGATTAACGGAAAAAGGTTCGGCAAGGCCGTAGAAAACCCGTTGATCAATGAAAGAACCGGCGTTGAGGAGTATTTTATTCCGTTTCCGGCCGGCAAGCTGTCTGAGAAGCTTGGAGACCGGGAGTTTTCTTTGGGCGCGTCCGTCGTTGTTGAAGGCGAAGAGCCGTATAAGCTCCAGCCGTTGACGATTTATGCCAACGGCAAGGGAACGTTAGGTTCTAAAAAGATTATTTGGGTCGATTCGGAGAACGGCAACGAATTCGCGGCTGGCGGCGAGTCGTCTCCTGTCAAGACGCTTGCTCGTGCGGTTAAGATGGCGGGCGACGGAGGAACCGTCTACTTGAAGCCGGGTACCTATAACCTCAGAATGCTAGGCGGCGGTTTTGAACGTAAATATTGGACTATGGTCACAACGGCTCCCGGTGTTGACCGCAATACAGTTAAGGTTTTTCCCGGGCGTCCCGCAACTGAAAAGCTTCATTTCAAGAATCTGAATTTTTATTGCGATTGCGATGTCGGCGAATACACTTCCATTGTAATGGGAGAAGGCGGAAAGACCTCCGCCTGGTTTGATAATTGCATTTTTACGAATCTGAAAGGCCGTCATGCCGGAGAAGCCTATCCTTTCGGCAATAAACTCATCGCTTATGTTACAGGCGGAGCCACCTACGATATAACGGCAGGATCTCCCGCTGTCATCTTGCGTGATCATATTTTCAAGTCCGTTGCCCGAAACGTGATAGCCAACGGGAAATCTCTTGTGGTAAATTGCAAAATCGATGATGTAAAACCTGGAGATGAAACCTCGGCAGATATCTTGACTTTGTATGCCAACTATCCCGAATGGACGGGTGATCTGATTGTCTATGGTCTTAAGGCTTCCAATGTCGCTTGCCGTGTTTTTTCGTTGCGCAGATTGCGCGATTCGGCGTTTGTGAATGTCGTGTTTGACGATATTACCGCGCAGGACGGTGTATATTCCATCGTGTCAGAAGCCGTTGAGAATGTTCTGTTCGTGAACTTTTCACTTTTGGGGCAGGAGTTGAGGCTGGCGCTTTCGAAGGAAGGCCGCAACGATTTCAAACCTGTCGATGTTATAATGAAGAAATGCAATTTTGATGTTATCCGGGGATGCGTATCCCACGATGGGTCAAAAGGATTTGATCTGAGAGATTCAAAAGTCAAAACGATAACGAAGTGAGTCTTGGCTAGATAGATTCAAGGAGTAAAATGAGCGAAATAAGTGAACTGCAAAGAAGGCATTCGGCGGCGCATATCATGGCGCGTGCCGTATCTAATGTGTTTGAAGATGTCCAGGTCGATATAGGACCTGCAACCGAAGAAGGTTTTTATTACGACTTCGACCTTCCTCACCGTATTTCGACCGAAGATTTCGCAAAGATCGAGGCTGAAATCGCGCGTCTTATCGCGCTTGACGAGCCTTTCGTCAAGAAGGTCGTAACCCGTGCGGAATGCGAGAAGCTTCTCGAAGGTCAGAAGTATAAACTTGAACGCCTCGCCGATATTCCCGAAGGTGAGGACATTTCGACTTACACCGTCGGCGATTATGTCGAAATGTGTCGCGGACCTCACGTCGAGACCTCTTCCCAGATCGGAGTCGTAAAGCTCGTACGCGTTGCCGGTTCCTACTATCGCGGCGACGAGAAGAACAAGATGCTTCAGCGCGTTTACGGCATCGTCGCCAAGGATCAGGCCGAACTCGACGCGATCATCGCCCGCGAAGAAGAGGCCCGCAAGCGCGATCACCGTATTTTAGGCAGGCAGCTTGAGCTCTTTACGATCACGGAATCCGTCGGTCCCGGTCTTGTTCACTGGCTTCCTAAGGGTGCGCGAATTCGCGTCGCTATCGAGGAATACTGGCGCAAGAAGCATTACGACGCCGGTTACGAAATCGTTTATACGCCCCATGTCGGCCGCAGCAATCTCTGGCAGACATCCGGTCACCTCGGTTTCTATAAAGAGGGTATGTTCCCGTGCATGAAGGTTCAGGAGGGCGACGGCAACGACTCTTATGTCGAGGAATATTACGTCAAGCCGATGAACTGCCCGTTCCATATTCAGGTATATCAGGCAAAGAAGCGCAGCTATCGCGATTTGCCGATGCGCCTTGCGGAACTCGGAACCGTATACCGCTACGAGAAGGACGGCGTCCGCCATGGCCTTTTCCGCGTAAGAGGCTTTACTCAGGACGATGCCCACATTCTCTGCACGGCAGATCAGATCGTACAGGAAATTAAGGATACGGTTCGTTTTGCAAAGGATATGCTCGGTCGCTTCGGCTTCCATGATATTCAGGCCTATCTTTCGACCAAGCCCGCCAAGGCAGTCGGCGAGGAGAGCCGCTGGGAGCAGGCCACTCAGTCGCTGCGCGATGCGCTTGAACAGGAAGGTCTTTCATACGAGGTCGACGAAGGCGGCGGCGCGTTCTACGGTCCTAAGATCGATATGAAGATTAAAGACGCTCTCGGCCGTCCGTGGCAGTTAGGTACGGTTCAGTTCGACTTCAATCTTCCCGAACGTTTCGATCTTACATACGTCGGTGCCGACGGTAAGGATCATCGTCCCTATATGGTCCACCGCGCGCTTTTGGGTTCGATCGAGCGCTTCTTCGGAATTCTTATCGAACATTACGCCGGCGCGTTTCCGCTTTGGCTCGCTCCCGAGCAGGTTCGTGTTCTCCCCGTCAGCGACAAGGCTCTCGGATATGCCGAGAAGGTCCGCGCCGCGCTCAAGGCCGAGGGTTTCCGCGTCGATGTCGACGTCGCACCCGACAAACTCGGCGCGAAGATCCGCGAAGCGACGCTTCAGAAGGTTCCGTTCCAGGTTGTCGTCGGTCCCCGCGACGAGGCGGCGGGCACGGTTTCCGTTCGCTCCCGCGCAGACGGCGATCTCGGCGCTATGACGATAGCCGATTTGGCGAAGCATCTCAAAGAGAAGGTTGACGCTGCGTCTTAAAGCGGCTTGGTCGAGGCGTTATGAAAAAGGGTCGGTTTATCACTTTCGAGGGCGGCGAAGGCTGCGGGAAGTCGACCCAGATCAGGCGCCTCGAATCTTTTCTTAAAGAACTTGGTATCGAAGTTCTCGTTACCCGCGAGCCTGGCGGTACGCGTCTTGCGGAACTTATCCGAGGCCTTCTGAAAGACGAGAAGGACGATCCTCCGTGCGATCGCGCGGAACTTCTCCTTTTTCTCGCCGCCCGCGCTCAGCTGGTTAAGAATGTCATTCTTCCCGCTCTCGAGTCGGGCGTCTGGGTCTTAAGCGACCGATTTAGCGATTCCACCTTTGCGTATCAGGGATACGGTCGCGGACTGGATCTTAAGATTCTTAAAATCGCCAACGATTTCGCATGCGATTTTCTTAAGCCCGATTTGACGCTTCTTCTCGATGTTGCGCCAGAGGTCGCCTCGGCGCGCATGCGTAAACGCGAGAAGGAGACAAATACCGAGGCCGACAGAATAGAACTTGCGGGTGATGATTTTCATCGTAAACTTCGCGAAGGTTTTCACGCTCTCGCCGCGGCCGAGAGCGATCGTATTCACACTATTGACGCGTCCGGGACGCCGGATGAGGTTTGGGAGTCGGTATGCATGTCGCTGAAGCGTTTAATCTGATTTCCCGCGCCGTCGATTCGGGAAAGCCCGCTCACGGCTATCTTCTCTGCGGCGATCTTCGCGGCCAGTGCGATGTCTTAACCGACAGGATTCTGAAAAAACTTTTTCCTGATGAAATCTCCCAGGTTGAAAAACGCTCTCATCCCGATGTAGCCTGGCTTGAAGCCGAAGGGAAAAGCCGTACCATCCACGTAAAGTCGATGCGCGAGAAGATTGTCGCGCCGATGTCGGTCACGGCTTTTTCTGGCGGATGGAAAGTCGGTGTGATAATCGGCGCCGACAGGATGGAAACCGAGGCTGCTAACGCGTTTTTGAAAACGCTCGAAGAGCCTCCGGCAAAAACTCTTTTTATTCTCCAGACAGATTCTCCCGACGCTATTCTTCCTACGATCATCTCACGATCCCAGCGTGTGGATCTTCCGCTTTCGGAGGGAGTTCTGGAAGGCGACGCTTACGAGGAAGTCCGCGAGGTGATGGAAGAGGTTGTTTTGTGCGAGACCGTGTTCGAAAGGGCTCTTGCGGGCAAGCGTCTCGCCGAAATTCTTTCCTCGCTTAAAGACGAAGCTGAAGACGAAGATGTCGCAATCGTCCGCAAAGCGTTTTACAAAACCGTCGCATCGTTTGTAAGACGCGGGATGCTGGACGGCTCGGTGCCGCTTTTTAAGGCATTCCGCAATCTCGAAGCCGTCGAGACGGCGTACCGTCAGAGTGAGAAGTCAATGAACGACGAAGCCGTTCTTTGCGCCATGATGGACAGGATGGCCTTCAAATGAAATTTGCGCTTTCCACGAACTGGTGCAATCGGATATACACTTCCGGCGAAGAGATTGCCGACAAAGCCGTTGAACTTGGCTTCAGCGCACTGGAGCTTGGCTTTAACACTACTGTCGATCAGCTTGCGGGATTCGCCGGGAGATTGGACCAGATTCCCGTTGAAAGCGTTCATGCGTTCTGCCCCGTGCCGCTCTCTGCGCCAGACGGAAGTCCGGAACTTTATTCTCTGGCGAGTTCGGACGAGAACGAACGCGCGATGGCAAGGATTCATCTTTTGAAAACGATCGATACTGCTTCGGATCTCGGAGCGAAGTCGATCGTTCTTCATGCGGGCCGGATTCCTCTGGCGACTTTTTTTTCGAAAAAGCGCGATTCGCATCTGCTGCGTGAGACGCTGATGGCGGTAAAGGGCGATACGCTCAATTCAAAATACCGAAAAGTTCTAAACGCCGCGCTCTCGGCACGCAATAAGAGAGCCGCGAAAATAACCGATATTTTTTTAAGTGAGCTTGACTCGATTATACCCGTACTTGAAAAAAGGTCGCTCGCGCTCGCATTGGAGAATCTTCCGTTTTTGGAAGGTTATCCGAACGAGGTTGAAACGTTTGATATCGTCACGAGGCTATCCGGTTCGCATGTCTTCGCCTGGTACGATACGGGACATCATCGCGTAAGAGAAATGCACGGCTGGATCGACGATGCTGCAAAAGAAGCGCTTGGAAAACTTGAAGAAAACTCTTTGATACGCGGCATCCATATTAATGATGTTAAAGATTATTACGACGATCATTACGCCCCGGGGGGTGGGAACGTCGATTTCTCCGCGCTCTCCTCAATGGCCTCCAAAGTCGAGCATGTGGTTTTCGAGCCCAAAAGTCACGTTTCGCCCGAGGATTTGAAGTCTTCGTTGGACCGACCTTTGTTCAATTGAAAAATTATTTGATTGCCCCTGAAAGATCGTAAACCTTCAGGTGGAAAAGGAAGACAGACAGCGATCTTCCGTATTGCGGCTTGCAGATAAACACTCTTTTGCCTTTTTCCATGTCGACGAGGTTGTCGTCGAATCTTGTGTTTGGATCGACGGTGTCTTCGAGCCATACGAAATAAGCCTTCGCATCGGCCTCGACCGTTACGGAATAAGTGCCGTCGCGATTGGGTCTTACGGAAGTTATGCGAACGTTCGCCTTGGGAATGGAGATGGATTTATAGTCGATGTGTCTTAATTCTTCGGCGCGTTTTTTTGCGTCGTAATCGGGCGCGAAGAAGCGCTTCATCGCATAGTGGAGCGGCTTCCAGCGACCGTTGTATTCGATGGAGCTCCAGCTCGCGACAGGCCACCAGTCATTGAGCTGCCATACGATAGCGCCGCGGCAGCGCGGCCATTCCGAGCGCCAGAAGGCGACGGCGGTCTCGATTGCGAGAGCCTGCTGAACCTGCGAAAGATAGAGGCGTGAAGCGAAATCCTTGGGCTCGGGGAAGTAGCGAGCGAGCATTTTATTGATCTTATCGTTGCCGCCGTTGTTTTTCTGGTGGGCGAGCATGACGCGGGAATTGACGTCGAAGTCGCCGCGTTTTTCGTCGGCGAACTGCTTGACCGTCGGGAGCGACGGGAAGCTTTGGAATCCGAATTCGCTGCAGAAGCGTGGGCGAAGCTGGTAGTAGCCGGAGAGATCGCGCGCCCCGTGCCAGACGCCCCAGTAGTGAGAGTCGCCGCTTTCTCCGGTAAGTTCGTTGTAGGTGAAGTCGCCTGGGCCCGCGCAAGGCGAACTCGGCCACCATATCGTGTTCGGGGCATTCTCTTTAACCGCCTTGGCCAACACCGCGTTCCAGGCGATCCAGTCGTCGCGGTATTTGCAAGGCTCTCTCACGGCGGCGATGCATTCGTTGTCGCCGCACCAGAGGAAGATGGATGTGTACTTTTTAAGCCTCAGCACCTGGTGCTTCGCTTCGGCCGCGATTTCATCGAGAAAGTCCTTGCGGGCGGGATAGCGAGCGCATGCGAACATGAAATCCTGCCAAACTAAAAGCCCGAGCTCGTCGCACGCTTCGTAAAAGGCGTCGTTTTCATATTCTCCGCCGCCCCAGACGCGGATCGTGTTCATATTTGCGTCTGCCGCGCTTTTAAGGAGCGAGCGGATTCTTTCGGGCGTGCGGCGCGAGGGGAACGCGTCGCAGGGTATCCAGTCTGCGCCAAGAGAGAAGATGTCCTTTCCGTTCACGCGGAAGCCGAAAGATTCACCCTCGCCGTCCTTTTCGCGTACGAGTTCAAACTTTCTTACGCCGACCCTACCGGAGATTGCAACTCCGCCGACGGTTACGGACCAGGGGTAAAGTTTCTGTTCTCCCATTCCGTTGGGCCACCAGAGTTCGGGCTTTGCGAGCTTGAATACGGCGGGTTTGCCCGCGCTGATGGAGGCTTTTTCTCCGTTGAACTTCGCTTCTCCGTTGAAGTCGCCGTCGGCAAGGGCGTGGATTTCGACTTCTGCCGTGCCGTCGTCCTTCAGCGTCGCTTCAGCCCATGCGTATTTAAGGAGAGGCTGACCGTCTTCGGGCGCCACGAGGCGGACATTGCCGTAAATGCCGGAGACGGGCAGTGAAACCCCCCAATCCCAACCGAAGCAGCATTGCGTCTTTCTGAGCGCGTTTATGGCGCGGCATGTGGTTACGGCCCAACTTCTAACGTCGTAGTCGGGCGTGCGGAGCCAAAGCTCGCTCGCTATGCGGCGCGGCGCCTTGACGCGGACCTCAAGAGCATTTTTGCCGTTTTTCAGATTGTCGGATACGGGGATCGACCATTTGCGGAACTGATTCGTCACCGAAGCGATTTTAACGTCGTTCAGGTAGATGTCGGCCGCCGTGTCGATCGAGTCGAACTCGAGATATGTCTTTTTGCCTTTGAATGAAGGCGGGACGCAGAATTCGCGCGAGAAAGTCCAGTCGACATCGCCGATCCATTGGACTGTATCCTCGACATTTCGGTAGAAGGGGTCTGGGATGAATTTCGCCTCAAGAAGGGCGCTCGCGTTATCGCCCGGGATTTTGCACGGCCAGGTGTTTGAAATCGACGGTGTCGAGAGCGTCCATTCTCCGGCAAGGTTCAATTCCGCCGAGAAGACGTTGAGAACGGTGAGAATCACGATAGCGGAAAAAACAACCTTAAATCTTGTAGATATTTTTTTCATGCTGTTAATTATATCAAAATATTTGTACGCTTGCTAAAATATGATTTTGTGTGGTATAATTTCTTTAAATTGAAGAAAGGGCGTTCGTACTTCTCAAATGGCTATTAAGGCGCGGGAGTAGGACGTATAGATGAGTTATGGCGACATTCCAATATATTGCTAAAGATTCTGAAGGTAACGAAACCCGCGGGCAGGTTGAAGCGGGCGATCGTAATTCCGCCATTGCGGCAGTACGTGCCCAGGGGCTTTTGCCCACCGCTATCGGCGAGGTGCGCTCCGGTGCGGCTCAGTCGTCGTCATCCAAGACGTCTGCCAAGAAGTCGTCTCCTCAAAAATCTTCTGCGCCGAAGAAGAAGCTGTCGCTTGATACGAATATCAACATAAAGCTGCCTAAGTGGCTTCAGGGTAAGATTAAAACAAAAGTTCTTACTCAGTTTACGCGACAGCTGGCGACGCTTGTCAACGCTGGCCTGCCGCTCATGCGCAGTATTGATGTGCTGAAGCGTCAGGTTAAAGACCCCCAGATGAACGAGGCGCTTGCCGGAATTTCTGAATCTATCGCTTCTGGCGGAACTTTTTCCGAGGCGCTTACGGCTTATCCGAAAATCTTCGACAATCTTTACATCAATATGGTCAAGGCCGGCGAGGCGGGCGGTGTTCTCGAAGTCGTTCTCGCCCGTCTGGCGGAATTTGCGGAAAAAGCCGACAAGATCAAGAATAAGGTTAAGGGCGCTATGATTTATCCGATTGTTGTGCTTTTTGCGGCTGTCGGCATTACCGCGTTCCTTCTTGTCAAGGTAATTCCCAAATTCCAGGAAGTGTTCAAAGATATGATGAACGGGCAGCCTCTGCCGCCAGTCACCGAGTTCGTCATCAACGCTTCGCAGTATGTTCAGAACAACGGATTGACGATACTCTGTGTCGGCGCCCTGATCTACGTCTCGATAAAAGTTCTGGCCAAGACGGAGAAAGGCGCTTATTTGCTCGATGTCGTCAAACTCAGGATGCCGGTTATGGGAACTCTTGTCCAGAGAACCGCGATTTCACGTCTGGCTAGAACGTTGGGAACTTTGCTTTCTTCGGGCGTGCCGATTCTCCAGTCGCTCGTGATCGTCCGCGATACGTCCGGCAATCGCGTCGTTGCAAAAGCCATACAGAATGTTCACGACGCCGTGAAAGAGGGTGAGGGCGTTACGCAGCCTTTGTCGCAGTGTTGGGTGTTTCCTCCCATGGTCGTTTCTATGGTCGAGGTCGGCGAAGAGACGGGCGCGCTTGCTGAAATGCTTACTCGCGTGGCCGACACCTACGATGATGAAGTTGACAACGCCGTCGCAGGCATGACGGCGGCGATCGAGCCTGCGTTGATCATCTTCCTGGCCGTAATCGTCGGTACGATTGTCGTTGCGATGTTCTTGCCGATGATAAAGATCATTTCTTCCGTTTCCGGCGGTCCGGCTTAATTGTAAGGAATGCGGCGATGAAAAGAGCCTTTACATTGCTGGAATTGATGATCACCATTGCCGTTCTGGTGATTTTGATGGGCTTTGTGTTCAGACTTGTTTCCGTGGGTAACGATACAAAGGCGCAGACGGTTACCCAGATGCGCCTGCAGTGTCTCAAGAATTGTCTTTCCGGGTATCACGCGGCTTTCGGGTCCTATCCTCCCGTCAAGGTTCACGGCTCACGCGATATCTACAAACAGGTTGACAATCACGGCATCCAGAAGCAGGACGGTTCCACCAACAAGTCGCTCTGGAATTGGAATAATATAGGCGAGACGGCAGAAATAAACGCCTGGAACCAGATAAAGGCCGTCTGTAAGGCTCAGCCGGTGGATTGCCGTTTTCCTTTCCCCGACGGTTATTCGGAAAAGGTTGAAATCGTTTCGGAGGAAATAAAAGCGCGTGTGCAGGACGGCACGTATGAAATAAAGGATGAAAAAAGACGGGCCGTTCTTCTGGCCGGATTTGACGATGGGTTCAGCAGAAACAGAAACCGTCACGATACCGATAAAATGGATTGGAATGAAGTGCAGGTCTTCAAGTTCGGTCTTATGAGTTATCTTCTTCCCCATTATATCGTAATGATGGGTAATAAAGATATCGACTACGGCAGTTATATGCAGTGGACCGGTAATAATACGATGCCGTGTAACGCGCTCACCGGTAAAAGGTTTGACAAGTGGAATGTCGTTCGCGACAACGGTTTGGAGATCGACGATAAAGACGGTTCTCTCTACGCCAGTGTCGCCAACATTCCCTCACAGGCTGTTTGCGCGAGGTGGATTCCGAATCTTGAGGGGATATGCACCGCCAACCGCGATATTACTCTGTTCGGCGTAGATATCAGAGATGGCGAGCAGGGGTCCGAACTCAGCATTGAGAATACGGATATCGAAATTTTCGCGCCGAGCAAAGGCGACGCGGAGTCGACTTCAGGCGGTTATGTTCTTGACGGCGTGACGGTAAAAGACGGTTGGGGCAGGGAGTTTTATTATTATTCCGCCGAGCCGTATCAGTCCTATCAGCTTTGGAGCGCGGGCCCCAACGGCCGCACGTTCCCTTCGTGGATAAACCGTGATGATAAAAAAGAGTTTTCCAGCAAGGCCAACGAATGCATCGGCAAATGGATTGCCGACGATATAAGATAATTTACGACGAGGATGTTTTTATGAAAAAAGCTTTTACGTTAATTGAACTTCTGGTTGTGCTTGCGATACTGGGCATTCTTATGTCGGTTCTTATCTTCGTGTTCACCAGAGCGCCGGATACAGCCGAAAAAGCAAAGTGCGAAGAATACGTAAAACAGGTGGCGATCGCATTGGAGAGTCTTGAAATGCCGCCTCCGCTCCTTTTCAACGGGGCTAATAACGAAAACGGGCTGGATGAAAAGGTTGCGGTCGCAATTGCCGGAAAATTGGGGTGCAAGACCGAAGACGGCCGCTTGATCGGGTATGACCGTTTTGGAATCGTCACTCCTTGGGCGACGACGGCGATCAAAAATCTGGGTTCGGCGTGTTCTCTGTCTTCCGAAGTCAATGTCGGCAGTGCGCGCGGAACAATCAGAGATCACAGGCTTCGTTACGCTTTAGGCCGTGATGGTGAAGTTACCGCCATGGTAGGCGGCCAGACGGTCCGCATCCGCGCGAATGCGGCTGTATGGTGCGGCGGTGCGGATGGTATAATCGAGCCTTATTCCAAAGGCGTTGAAGGTGACGACGTTTACAGCTGGTCGCCGGACAAGGTTATCAGGTAATTATGAAAAAAGCGTTTACATTGTTGGAATTGATGGTGGTCTTGAGCATTATCGGCATTCTTGTCGGTATGGTTATGACTGTCGCTCAATCTTCACTTCAATGGTCCAGAGAATGGAAATCGGATGCTTTGTGCAAGGTTCTTCAGGCGGGCCTTGCGGAATACAAGGCTCAGAAAGACAAGTGGCCCGGAAACTTCGGAAACAAGACGAATTTTTCGAAGCCGAATTCTGAAGGTATCGACGGTAATACCGATGCCGAGAAATATGAACTTGACGAATCTGAAGTCCGTGATATGGTCAAGGCAGTCGTCGTCGAGGCCGTCGAAAACGGCAATCCGGTGATGGATATTTCTCAGCTTTACGTTTCTAAAAGCCCCGGACGGCCGGGCGATAAGGCTTACGGTGAAGATTTCATGGAAGCGGTGCGTTCAACGAAAGAGAGCCCTAGCAGAATGAAAGTGGCGGAAATGTATTTCGGTTATCCCGAGAAAAAGAGCGGATATTTCCGCAGTTTCAGGATAATCTATTCCAAGGGTGCTTCCGATTCTCTGACCGTATTGAAGCAGAAGGGGGATAACTAGCGATGAAGCGCGGTTTCACATTGGTTGAATTGATGGTCGTGCTCGGCATCATGACGATGATGGGCGCGCTCACCGTAGCCGGTTATCGCCAGATGAAACGGGGAATGGAAGAGCGCAGCGTAATGGAGAACGTAAACAAGTTCATACGTTCCGCGTATCAGCGTGCGCAAATCGACCGTCAGCCTGTTTCCGTTTATTTCTGGAATGAGACTCTTAAGAAAAAAACGGATGAGAATTACGAAATAGTCGTCGGAAAGGCCGTCGCGGTGCGGCGTTCCGGACGCCTTTCGAAAGTTCGCGGCAACTATCTTTATGATGAGTTTGGCGATCTTGAATTTAAAGATCCCAATTTTTTCCAGACGGAAGAGGATTCCGGTTCGATCAATTCCTCGGACGAGGCTCTTGGCGTGAATCTCTACAAGATGAGCGGCAACAGTAAAAACGCGAAAAATTCTTATTCGATAATATACGAATCGAGCGAAATGGATATTTCAACCGAAACGTTGATGCTTGGCGGTTCGGCTGAGATCAGGCAGTATGCTTTTAAGGTAAAAGACCCCAATGGAGTCAGCTGGAAAACCGGAGATGCGTACGGCTTCGAGTTTGATAATATGACGCTGCCCGAGGGCTATCTTTTCGGTAAAGATTATTCCCAGAGTTCATCTTCTCCGACTGCGGGACATGATATGATCAGATTCAAGGTCAGCGCCAACGCGGGTGACGGTGCCATGTCCGGTGAAGACGGGGAGTCGACGATCGAGGTTTTCAGCCTGCGGTTGGGAAACGGCGGAAGTCTGTCGGCTGAAAGCGTCGGAGTCAGTCAAAGTCCTACAACGAGTCTTGATTAATCATGAAAAAAGCTTTTACATTGATGGAAGTCAATCTCGCTATGCTTATCATAGCGGGAGGCGTCCTTTCTGTTCTGGGACTTTATTCTCTCGGATACCGTGAGGCGGCGCAAAGTCGTGACGATGTCGCTTCGGCCGCATACGCGGACGCGGTCATGAGTCCTTTGGTCATGGCTCTTTCCGCCACGAACGTCACATGGGATTCTTTTCGCAAGCTGGAAAACTATCCCTCCGACAACGGATGGGGGGCGTATCTTCAGGGCGGTGAAGCCGTATCCGATCCGGAAAGCAAGGCCAGATCGGCCTTCAACGACGTTAAGTCCAAGCTGAAATTCCAGGGCTCGTCGTATCTTCCCGAGTTTAAGTGGCCCTCGTCCCAGGCTGCCGGAGGGTTAAAGGGCGGATTGGTGATTCTTCATGAAGAGGACAGCGCTATCGTAAAAATAGGATTCAGGGCTACGAAAAAGCCGTCCGAACTATTGGCGATGCCTCTTTACTATACAGAAGTCAAGTTTCAAGGTGTAATAGACGAAGAGAAGGAGCCTAAACAATGAAGCGGGGCTTTACGATACTTGAGCTGATGGTGGCGAGCCTTCTTCTCGCCCTGCTTGTTTCGGTTTTGACCATGCTTTTCAATCAGTCTTCCATTTCATGGAGAACAGGTATCGCAAGCGTTGCGGATCTGGACGAGGCCAGAAACAATATCGCGGAAGTTGTCGATGAGGCCGACAATATCTATATCTGGAACAATCAGATTCACAGGCTTGTCGGGTTGTGGGATGACGATGCGGGAACTTTGCGGAAAAGGGCATGGGATGTCGGCGACGGGGCAGATGCGCCTCATGCGGATTTTCTCAAGAAAGAGCTCGGCAACAATCCCTCGTTTAAAAACATCAAAGAAGTCAGTGTCGGTCGCGGCGAATCCGGAAAATCTTTCACGACGTACGTGATCAACGTAAAGAGCGCCGGACCGAACAGGATATTCGGAGATGATTCGGGTGACGATATATGGAGCTATCCAGATGATATTCAGATCAACTAAAAGCGGCTTTACGCTGGTCGAACTCCTGGTTGTCGTGTCGATTATCGGCATGATAATGGCGGTGTTCGTTTCGTCGTTTCACGAAGCCGAACAGAGGACGAAGATCGCGAAGGCAGAGACAGAGGTCAAGGAAATCCACAAGGCTATTCTTGCCTATGAAAACGAGAAGCCGGGCGGCCTCACGCCTATGTACGATAAAGACGCGACGAAAGAAAACATCAGTTTTCTGCTTGGCATGGGCGGCTCTAACGAGTCTGGTAAAATACCATCGACTCTGATGGCGCGCATCTCTGACAGCGGAGCTATGATTGATCCCTGGGGGACGCCATACAGAATCGTCGTCAAGAAAGGCAGTTCGAACGTTAAGATCCAAAGCGCCGTCGGGATGCTGCAGACAGGCTATCATCTTCCTAACTTCTATAGGCTTTCTCCGGAGGAACGTAAATGAAAGTGTGTGGTTCGAGGAAAGGAAGCGCGCTTCTTATCGTGCTTGGAATGTTGACGTTTCTGATCGTCTCAGCCGTCGGTTTTTCCGCGTATATGCGCTACGGGCGGTTGCCGTCAAGCAATCTGCGTCGAGCCGTATCGGGACGTCAGCTTGTCAAGGCGGCCATGGTTGAAGCGATCGATCAGTTGGATCAGGCGATCGCCGACAATCCTCATCCCGGTGTCGGGACCAAATCACCGAGCGGTCCCAACAGAAACATCTGGGAACATCGTATTTTCATGGGCACCAATTCGACCGCCAGGACCGATGCCGAATTCAGGAATACGGTATCTCCTCTCTGTCTTGAGGCCTTGGCCTATATCCCTCCGCCGCTTGTGAACGAGGCCAGATATTTTTCCCGTTTTTCTCCGGCTGCGGAATGGAAGCCGTTTGATTTCGACATCGGCCGCTATGCGTTTTGCGCAATTGATGTTTCCGATTATTTCGACATCAATCGTCTTTTCGCCAACGAGAAACGATCCTCCGCTCCTGACGGCCGCATTTCGCTGTCGTATATTTTTGAGGATTTCAAAAGCGGAAAGGATCATGCCGGTCCCGGAGAGGAAGGCGCAACCTCTTGGGATAAATTCATGATGGAAGATATGAAGTTCCGCACCGTCGATGAAAAAACGGGCGAAATGTCTTTTGACAAAACATATCCGTTGATCTCGCTCGCCGACTTCAACCTTGCCGTCGGAGATAGGAATATCGGCGGGATTACCAGTCCATTCTGCAAATATGTGACCGGTTCCGGCAGTAACGGTTTTTACAACGACGGACAGAACAACAGCGGCAATAATGCCGCTAAAGATGCGGAGGCGTTCCTTCCCCGTATGACATTCGTCACCGACGGATTATTCCCTCAAACGGATTATTCGAACGTATCCGGAGAAGAACGGTACGACATAACAGATACCAAATATCAGTTCTTCGCTCCTGACGAACTCTCAAAATACGAGACGGATGATGAGACACTCTCCGAAATTTTGCTCTCCAAGAATTTCAAGGGAGATAAGAAATTTCAGGAGACGATGAACAGGTACTTAAGTCGTTTGGGCTGCGTTGCGCTTTACGATTATCTTGACGTAAACAGTATTCCTCTCTCGGTGGCGCTTCCCACCGTTGAACGTTTCCCCATGATATGCGGAGTTCAGCCGAAAATAAACGGTGCGAAATTCGGAATAATCAAAGAGACTCAACCCGCCGGCGACGCCGGTGATGAGTCAAAGGATTCGTATCCGAATACGCCTGTCGGCGAGAATCAGCGTGAGGTTAAAAAGATTGTCCGTTACAAAGTCGATGCCGCTCAGTTGTCTCAAGGTTTTAAGGGCGCGAAAGTCAATGCGCTTACTCTTTTCCCTTTCCCCAGGTCAGTCGGGGAACACGAAAAGTTTACGATTGACGGGCAGATGAGCTTTTTCTTCTCGTCGGAGAAAATGAAGCTTCGAACCGGCGGCGATATGATGAAGGATGAGGAGTCGGATCTCATTCATCTCCCAAAAGATATCAAGAAGACCGCTTACGATAAAGACAGAGGTACGGTCAACATAAAGTTTGAAGAAACCGCATACGCTCCGAAAGACGTGATCAAGGAGGAAGATGCCGTTGAAAAGCACTCCTTCGACATTCTTGACGAACATGATGCGATCGTCAAGGCATTTGAGGAAATTGTTCTCTTGGAAGTCGAGTATAAATGGATCCAGACGGCTCAAAAGGATCCTCAGGGCCTGATAACCGGCTGGACGCCAGTTTTAAAGGATGTCATCGAGAGGAAAGATCCTAAAGATATCGAAAAGATCAACGATCCTTTCTGTGTCGTGAAGGCCAATGGAGAGAAGGACCCCGATTTCAATACCTCCAAGTTAAAGGAATTGGTCTCCGGCGACGCCGGCAAGGAGATTTATCTGAATTGCGCCGCCTGGTTCCGTGTAAAGCAGGAAAGCGGCGAGAAGAAGGTGGTTGATATGGTCCCCGCCTGTCTTTATGATGACAATATCCAGAATAATACGGATATAGAGTCGTTTGCCGACAATGGCTATGAGTTTGGCGATGCGGCATTTCCTCTTCTTAAATTCGACACCGGCATCTCGTTCGTTTTCACGATCGATAAACTCGAGGAAATGGCCGCCAGAAAAGACGGTGATGAAATGAATATTTCCAAATCCGTCATTGTGGCCGATCCCCGTTACAATCATGCGCCTGAAGAATGGTTCGATCTTAAGGCTGAATTGGAGTGTGACGCCTGGCTTCAGAATTGCAAAGTCGGCGACGGCGACCGCGATGGCGATATTTTCATGGCTGTGAGCGATGCCGGTTATCTCCAAAGCGCCTACGAGTTTGCTTTTCTGCCGCGTATAACCGATTTAAACGCGGGCGGTGATATGTACAAAGCGAAAAATTTGAGAACAGAAAAGAATGACAGGACGGAGTTGGCGGAAAAGTTTGACGATACGCGAAACAAAGATATCGCCTGGAGGACGTATGATCCTTTTGTTGCGGATGCCGATTCTTTTTTGAAGATGCCTTTCGTCAGTGAGGGCAGGGGCTATAAGGTAAATCCATACTCGGATTCAACAAATGTCATAATGTCGGTTTTTGCGAATTCTCCTCAAGGCTGGAGGTACGCATCGACGAATATTGTCAGTGATGCGGATACTTATTTCAATCATGTCGACCTGAGCATGGCGGAGTTTAATCAGGATTACGCATTCAATGCCTATGCCTCCGAGCCCGGCGCAAAGATCGAGTGGGAGTATCTTGAAAAAGTCGCCGGCAAATTCATAAACGCTTTACGCGCCAATCCCGACAAAAACTGGGAGGATGTATTTTGCGATTTGGGCTGGCTGGACGGAGATGAAAAAACTCTTTGCGGCGTCAATCTCAATTCCGACGCGTCTTTATGGGAGACCGACAAGAAATTCCTGTACGGATTCTGGAAAGATTGTTTCGCGGTAAAGCAGCAGCTCTTCCTTGTGTTTGTCAGGGCTGAGCCGACAATGAGGGGAAGTTCCGCTTCGGGGCACACACCGCCTCAGTTGGGCGGTAAGGCCGTGGCTCTGGTTTGGCGCGATCCTGCCAATCCAAAATCCGCGCCGCAGAACGGCAGGGCTACTCCTCATAGGACGAGAGTGCTTTTCTACAAACAATTCGAGTGATTGCCTTCGCCTAATATAAAATGAAAGGTGTTTTATGAAAAAAGCGTTTACTTTGATCGAACTTCTTGTCGTTATTGCCATTCTCGGTATTCTAGTCGGTTCGATGTTTTATATTTTCGGAAGTACCGAGTCCGCCAGATCGGTTGAATGTATGGCCAATATGGGAAATCTCGCCAAAGCGGTATTGAACGCCCAGATGGATAAAAGCAACAATCCCGACAGGCGGTTCCCTCTGGCCGGTTCTGTTGAAGGTATGGAGATTCGTATACATACCAAGCAGAACAGCAGGAACCGCTATATGGAATTTCCGGGATGGATAAGCTGGAACTCCCGCGGAGCGTATAAAAACAATCCGTCTTCCCATGTTTCGAATCAAGGATGGTTTCTTTCAACATACAATCAGGACGAAGAGGCTCGCAATTATTGCCTTACGAACGGCACGTTGTACAGTTACGTAAAGAATTATTCTACGTATCTCTGTCCGGGACATCTTAAGAAAATGCCGGAATCTCAGCGTCCAACCTGGAGTTATGTGATGAACGGTTATTTCGGTTACGATAAATCCAAGGGTGCCGGTACAACCGCCACTGACGTATCTCCGGCTCGCAAGGAGATAACATCTCCTTCCGAGAGACTTCTTTTTGCGGAACTGCAATGGGAGGAGTATGTGGATTATAAGCCGAATTTCAACAGCGGGTCGGGAATTGAAAACGATTGTACCTTGCAGTATGCGGATAATGAAATTATCGGGTTCAACCATAAAGACGGTAATGATATCGTCGCCCATGTCGCATTTGCCGACGGTCGTGTGGATAAGATACGTCTTTCTGAAGGCGGTTTGAGTGAAGGCGAATTGAAGAGGCTTACCGAATATCTATGCACGGCTCAGGCGTATGAGATCAAGGGCGCCAGCGTTTCCAAGGTGAAATAGCGTTTTGTCTTTCGTATTTAAATATTATTGAAATTAAAACACAATAAATGATATAATTGATTTATGAAAATAAAAAAACAGATGACGGTAAAGGCGAAAGCGGTAGGTGGTCCGGCTAAAGGGGCTGCCATTGCGGACCGTCTGAGACTTGAACCGATAGCCGCGAAAGCTTCTTCAAAATCGTCGAGCTCGGTGTTTACCATAATAACTTTTTTTGTTGCGCTTGCCGCTCTTGGCGTTGCCGGTACTTTGGGCTGGTTTTTGTACGAGTATAACGAATATATGACGGCGGTCGTCGCCAAGTAAAGGGGGTAACGTGAAGGACGTAATGCTCTCATCCCGGGCGAAGGCTGCGGTGCGTCTTGCGCTTGATGAAGATTTGGCCGACGCTGTCGGTTCACGAAAGGCGAAGTGGTGTGATTCCACGAGCGAGGCTTTGGTTGATGAGAATGCCGTTGCGACCGGTGAGATCTACTCTAAAGGTTCCGGATGTACCGTTGCCGGCGCTACGGTCGCAAGGGCCGTGTTGAAGTGTGTCGATCCTAAGATTAAAGTTACTATCCTTAAGCCGGACGGCTCCAGGGTTAAGCCCGGCGAACCGATTTTGGTTTTTCGCGGCAAGGCCCGTTCGATTCTTGCTGCTGAACGCACCGCTTTGAATTTCATGCAGCGTATGTGCGCTACTGCAACGTTGACGTCCAAGTTTGTCGATGCGGTTAAGCGTTATAAGACTCTTATTCTCGATACGCGAAAGACAACTCCCGGTTTAAGGGTTTTTGAAAAGTATGCGGTTCTTTGCGGCGGCGGAACCAATCACCGTATGGGAATGTACGATCGCGTATTGATGAAAGACAATCATCGCCGTCTCTGGCGCGGGGGCGATCCCGATGAGCTTGATCAGGCCGTGGTTGCGGCGCGTAAAAAATTCCCTAAACTTGAGGTTGAAGTCGAAGTCGAAACTCTCAGGGAATGCGCGAGCGCGCTAAAGGCGAAGCCCGAATGGATCATGCTCGACAATATGAGCGTCGCCGATATGAAAAAGTGCGTCAAGATGTGCAAGGGGATTTCCAAGACCGAGGCTTCCGGCGGCATTACGCTGGAACGTGCCTGCGAAATTGCGGCGACCGGCGTTACCGCGATTTCACTGGGGTGTCTTACCCATTCGGCGGGATCTGTTGATCTTTCGCTTGAATGGCGTGCTGTTTGAGGTGCATCGGGGCGAGGGTTTTTTAAGGTGCGTCTCGCGGTAGTAGATGTCGGCAATACCAGTACTGCCGTAGGGCTGTGGGACAACGGCCGCGTAACCGGCGTCGCCCATATTGACGGAGCGATTGACGAGTCGTTCGCGGCCGCGGAGAGAATCATCGCGAAAAAAGTTGATGCTTTAGCTTACGTTTCCGTTGTTCCTAAGCGTGATGCCAGGTGGAAGTCGTTCTCGAGAAAATCGGGCGTCGAGTTCCGTCAGGTGACCTGGCGTGACGCGATGAAGTTTATGGATATCGATTATCCCGAGCCGGATACGATCGGTGCGGATCGTATTGCAGATGCTGTCGGTGCGGTGACTCGTTACGGGGCACCGGTTGTAGTAATGGATTTCGGCACGGCGTTTACGGCGGCTGCGGTTACTTCCGACAAAGTTTGGCGCGGAGGTGTGATTGCGCCAGGCTTTCCATTGATGCGCGATTACATGTTCGAACGGACCGCTAAATTGCCCAGGATGGAGTTGGGGCGCGGCAGAATCCCGAAAATCGGCAGATCAACCGAAGAGGCGATGCGTTTCGGTGCGCTTGTAGGTTATCGCGGCATGGTGCGGGAGATCGCGACAGAGCTTATGCGGAATTTCAATGAAGATTTCAAACTTGTGGCGACGGGCGGATTCTCCAAGTGGGTTTTGAAGAATCTTGATATGCCATTCACCGTTGACCCGACATTGACATTATATGGAGCTGGTTTGATATGTGCGGCAAGATAACGCCTATCGTAAGGTTTTTCATCTGTTCATCTTTCGTTTTTCTCCTCGGAGGGATTTCGGGGTGCGGCCCCTTTTGGGTTAATCCGTGGATTACAGTTAAAGAGAGCGCTCTGAACTGGGTTGAAATACATTATTACAACACCAATAAAGATCCGGTTCACAGAACTTCCGTGTATTTGTCGGGGACAGGGCATGTTGAACTGAAAAAAGGGACTAGTTCTCGTGTGTCTGATGATTTCGCCAAAAAATTCAAGGATGACACTTGGTCCGACTACAAGACAATGAGGGTGAGTGTCGACCCCAAGCATATCCAGGATATTTTTCAGAACCTTGTAAATCACGGTGTTCTCGATAAGGAGAAGTGGGGGAAACGGTCTGAAAAAAAGGAATTTAAGCGTTTTATCGCCGTTAAGTGCAATATTTCCAATAATACGTATTCTGAAAACGAGAATATTTTTGAAGTAGATCCGGATCTGGCGGAAATTTTGCTGGATGTCGTCAGACAATTTGACAATCCCACTTTATAAAGCAAAAGGATTTTGGTATAATATAAGCCAAATTTAGTTAAACAATCCAAAAAATAGGAGTAACAAATGGGCGAGGTTTTCGGTGCAGGCGATTTGCACAAGGGCGTGAAGCTTTTAATCGACGGTGAGCCGTGGGAAATTACGGAGTTTGATTTTGCCAAGCCGGGCAAAGGACAGGCTATTTACAACTGTAAATTGCGCAATATGATGACCGGCGGCGGAATGACGAAAAGCTATCGCAGCGGCGATAAGTTTGAGAAGCCTGAGCTTATTCAGATGTCTGTGACGTATTCTTATGACGATGGAACGGCGTTTGTTTTCACAGACGATAATTTCGAAGAAATCCGCGTCAGTTACGATGTGATGGGCGATAAGAAGTACTTCCTCATGGATGAGATGGAAGTCAAGGCGCTCTTCTTCAACGAGAAGGTCATCGGAGTCGATCTTCCCCAGCTCGTTGAGCGCAAGGTCATTAAGGTTGAGCCTGGCGTGAAGGGCAACACGGCTTCCGGCAAGGTTACGAAACCCGCCACTGTCGAGGGTGGTTATGTTTGCGCCGTTCCGCTCTTTATCAACGAGGGCGACGTCATTCGAATCAATACCGAGACGGGTGATTACAACGATCGTACATCAACAAAGTGATCGCACGACTTAATTTCATAAAACTAAAAAAGGAGTTAAAAATGAAACTTCAGACAATAATGGCTCTCTTCGCCGTTTCTTTGGTTGTTCTCGCTTCTGGCTGCCGTTACAGCAAGTCCAGGATGTCAGGCTCCGGGAATGACGATTCTGCCGGAACTGCCGGCGGTGATATCGGCATCGCTTCTCAGGTTGACAACCTTGACAGCGGTTCTATCGGCCAGCTTTCCACCGGCAGTTTTAAGGATCGCGGTTATACGCTTTGCACGGATGTCAATTTTGCACCGGTTTATTTTACGCTTGACGCCACCGCTATCAGGCCTGATGAGCTCGCCAAGGTTGAGGCTGTCGCGAAGCATCTCGTCGACAATCCTGACCGCGTTGTCACGATTGAAGGCAACTGCTGTGAGCGTGGTTCTAACGAGTACAACGTTTCGCTTGGCGAAAACCGCGCCGTTATCATTCTTAACTTCCTTGTTCAGAACGGCATCGCTCCCGATCGCATCGAAACCGTCAGCCGCGGCGAAACAAATCCCGCTGTCGCCGGCAGCAACGAAGAGGCTTTGTCCAAGAATCGTCGCGGCGAGTTTATCATTTGGAAGAAGTAAATCTTACTTCCGTGTTGTAAGATAAATGTTCGCATTTATATTTGACAGCGTCAGTTTCGGCGAGTGGACTGTTCTGGTCGTCGTATTTCTGATAGTCATGGGTCCGCGTAAAATACCCCAAACTGCGCGGACTCTTGGCAATTATTACTCTAAACTCCGCAGAGCGGCAGAAAGTTTCAAGCGTCAGCTTATGGATCTTGAAACCGAGTTCAACAAAGCTGCCGCTGAAGCGGAGGCGGAGGTTAAACAAGTAGAAGACGCTTTTAAGAGTGACGGCGACGAGTCTGATGTAATACCGCCTTCCGATGCGTATTATCCAACCGAGGTTGAGTCTCTTGAGGAGCCGGCATCTGACGTTTCGGGAGAGAGCGGTTCAACGTCGGAATCGACTTCGGTTGCCGATGAGGATAAAACGTCGACCGCAGAAAGCGACGTTAAAGAAAGCGAAGATGCTGTTAAGCAGTCCTGATTGACATGGCCATTTCTATGATAAAAAATCCCGATGAAAGAAACGATCCTCCCAGGCCTCTCTTGGAGCATCTCTTTGCTTTGCGGGATATGCTTGTTTTTGGAGTCGTCGCTTGGCTTATTTGCGTTATCATCGCTGGCTGTTTCGCTAATTATATTTTAGAATGGATTAAGTCGCCCGATGTTATCGATAAGCGAATGTTACCGGTAAAATCCCCGACTGATGGTGTATCTCTTTTAATCGAAATTGCTTTTTGGGCCGGAACAGCGTTGAGTTTTCCTTTTTTAGTTTATTCGGTTCTTCGTTTTATCTTTCCCGCATTGACGAAGCGAGAAAAATATTTTATTTTGTCGGTTTTATGTGTAGGTACGCTTTTGTTTATCGGTGGCGTATATCTTGCCTATACTCAGACCGTCCCCTCAATGCTTTCATTGTTTGATACCGTTAACGGATGGTTGAGCATTGATTCTTCCCAGTATTTTGCCAATGAGTATGTAACGTTGATATTAAAGGTTCTCTTTGCTTTCGGTATTGTATTTCAGGCGCCTCTTATTATTTTTATGCTCGGTTGGTTCGGGCTTGTATCCAGCCAGGCTTTGCGTGAAAAGCGCCGCATTGCGATTGTATTTGCTTTTGTTCTTTCGATGTTTTTAACACCTCCCGATGCGATCAGCCAGATTATCATGGCTATTCCTCTTTGTATTCTTTACGAGTTGGCGTCTTGGGCGGTTTGGCTTAAAGAGAAATATTCGTCTAAGGAATAATTATGACTGAAATGCCGGATTACCAGATTGGAAAGACGGTTTTTGGAAATTCCGCTGCGATAGCAGCCTCCTATGACCGTTTTCGTAAACAGAAAATAGACGAGATTCGTCTTTCTTCAGATAAATCATCGCCGTTCTCATTGAAAAGGCGTGGTCTGACGGGCGAGGCTTCGGTTTCGGGAGTAGGTACTTTCGAGGGCAGTTTGAAGCAAACGATCACTTTCGCCCCAAGTTCGAAGCCGGGTTGGTGGATCCGCCGTATGGATCAGCCGGAACAACTTGATACCAAGGTTGACATCTCCAATCTTTGGACTAGCGCTCAGAATCTCGTTTTGCGCTCTGGCTCTCCCCATAATTATCTCAGGATGGTCGAGCATATAATCGCTCTTAAACTTGGCATCGGTTTGGACAATGTCCTGCTTAAAGTCAACAGCGGCGATCCGCCGCTCTTCGACCAGTCGTCGCTCCCGCTCATTAAGGCGGTGGACCACGCCAAAATTCACGAAACTGATGAAGACGCCACTTTTGTAACCGTTAAGGAGCCTGTCGCTTTCGGCGGCAAGCGAGGTGATTTTCTTCTGTTTCTTCCCGCCGAGAACGGCGAGCGCAATCTTCGCATTGACTGCGCGATTTCGTGGAATACCGTGATCGGCGAACAGCGCGTTCTTTTTGACGCTACGGACGAGACGTTCCGCTATGCGGCGCTGGCGCGCACAAACGCGACTCATCGTCAGTACATTCTCGCCAAAACGGTCGGTAAACTCTTCGCCGCTACGCGCAATTGGGGATATAACAAGAAGAATATTCTCATTCACGGGCCAAAGAAGTTTTATACCGAACCGCGTTTTGCGGTCGGTGAGAAGTTTCTTGAACCTGTATGGCACCGAGCGACGCTTGATCTTATGGCGGCGCTTGCGCTCACAGGCGAACACCGTTTCGTCGGCACGGTTGTCAGCTACCGCGCCGGTCACACTCTTGATTGCGACGCCATTCGCGCGCTTTACCGTAATGATCTTTTATGCCAAATCTGAAGTTAGTTCGTCCGCTCGTAGTTTTTGATATCGAATCGACCGGGGTTTCGCCGCGCAAAGACCGCATTATTGAACTTGCGGCCATAAAGCTTATGCCCGACGGTGAAGAGATTTCGAAATGCTGGCTCATGAATCCAGGCGTTCCGATTCCGCCCGAGACGACGGCGATCCACGGTATAAGCGATGAAATCGTCAAAGACTGTCCGACGTTCGCGGATAAGGCTGAAGAGATTTTCGAGTTTTTCAGAGGGTGCGATCTTTCGGGCTTCAACGCCGACCGCTTCGACATTCCCTGTCTTGAAGAGGAGTTCGCGCGTGTCGGGATGGCGTTCGCGCCATCGGCCAGAAAGCATGTTGACGTTCAGCGCATTTATCATAAGAAGGAGCCCCGCGATCTTTCCGCCGCGGTGAGATTCTATCTCGGACGCAACCACGACGGCGCCCACGGAGCCGAGGCCGACACGCGCGCGACGCTCGAGGTTCTAAAGGCCCAGATGGCGAAATATTCCGATCTTCCCGCGACGGTCGACGAGATGGATGAATATCTCGTTCCTCACGATCCGATGAATGCCGACAGGGCGGGGACGCTTCGCTGGAAGGACGGCGAGCTTACGATCAACTTCGGTAAGAAGAAAGGCGAGAGTCTGAAAAAACTTCTTCTTAACGAGCCCAATTATCTGAAGTGGATATTGAAGGGCGATTTTGACACTGAAGTTAGAATGATCATAAAAGATCTTCTTGATAACGGCAGGCTCCCGCCGGCTCCGTTATGATGGATTCTTTTCAGAAATGAGAAACTCCAGCAATAGTCAGAGTCAACTTGATTCGACTTTGAATTCCCAGAGGATACGGATAGCCTTTTTCGGCAGGCGGAATGCCGGTAAATCTTCGCTGATCAACGCTCTTACTGGGCAGTCTCTCGCTATCGTTTCGGATGTGCCCGGCACGACGACAGATCCTGTTTCGAAAGCGATGGAGATTCTTCCGCTGGGGCCTTGTCTCGTTACCGACACGGCAGGGCTTGATGACGAGGGAGAGCTGGGGCTTAAGCGAGTTGAAAAATCTCTCGCCGTTCTTGAACTTGCCGATATCGCGGTGCTTGCGATTCCAGCAGGTGCCGAAGAACTTGAAAGCGATCGTCTTGTACGCGAGGCGTGCGCAAAGCGCGGGCTGGTCTTGATTGTTGTAAGGACGAAGAAAGATGTCGTTCCCGGCGCTTCTTGCGGTGAAGATGAAATAGCGCTTTCGTGCAAGACGCTTGAAGGACTTGAGGATTTTCGCGATCGCCTTTCCAAATCCCTTCCTCAGGAAAAGTTTGCGCCTCTAGTTGCGGATCTCGTCGAGAAGGGCGATATTGTCGTCTGCGTCTGTCCGATTGATGCGGCGGCTCCGAAAGGGCGTTTGATTTTGCCGCAGCAGCAGGTAATTCGAGAACTTATCGACAACGGAGCGGTAGCCGTAGTATGTCAGCCTTCTGAATTAAAAGGGGTAGTCGGGCGTCTCGGCAAGGCCAATATCCGTTTCGTCGTGACTGATTCACAGGCGTTCAAAGAGGTTGACGCCGTTTTGGATAAAGACATTGACCTTACGTCGTTTTCAATTGTTTTCGCCAGACAGAAGGGCGATCTTGCGGTCCTTTGCGAAGGAGCGGCGGCGATAAAATCTCTTAGGGATGGAGATAAGGTTCTGATAGCCGAGGGCTGCACCCATCGTCGCCAGTGCGGTGATATCGGTACAGAGAAGATTCCTCGGCTTCTTAAAAAGTTCACCCGTGCGAATCTTGATTTTGTTTTTGCCTCCGGCGGTGATTTTCCGTTGGATGAAAAAGACCCTCCGAAATTGGTTGTTCATTGCGGCGGGTGCATGCTTGCCAGACGCGCGGTAATGAATAGGATTTTACGCAGTACGGGAGCGGGAGTCCCGATTGTCAATTACGGTGTGGCGATCGCTTTGATGAACGGTATTGTCGTTAAAAGCGGCTCATGTATGGTCGAGAGATGATAAAAGCTAATTTCCATACTCATACCGCGTGGTGTGACGGCAAGGATACGCCTGAGACGGTGATCCTGGCGGCGATTGAAAAAGGCTTTTCCTCGATTGGGTTTTCGTCTCATGCGATGTTGCCTGAGAATTCTCTTGATTGGGTGCTTGTTCCGGGAAAGGCGGAAGCGTATGCCGAAGAGATTCGCGCTCTTGCAGAGAGGTATGCCGACAAGATAAAGATTTACTGCGGTGTAGAGGCTGATTATATTCCCGGGGGAGCGTGTCCGGACAGGGCGGTTTACGCGGCGATAAAACCGGATTACATAATCGGCTCGGTGCATTTTGTTAAATCGCCAGACGGATTTTTAGTTTGTGCAGATAAATCGCCTGAAGATTTGAAAGACGGCATTTGCGAACATTTCGGCGGTTCGGTTGAATCGTATATCCGTGCATATTTTGCCCAAGAGCGTGAAATGGTCGAGAAGTTCGATTTTGATATTGTTGGGCATGCCGATCTCGTCAGGAAGTTTAATGTGAAATATCCGTATTTCAGCGAGAACGACGATTGGTATGTTGAAGAGCTTGTCAAAACGGCTGATGTTATTGCCGCGAGCGGAAAAATCGTCGAGGTGAATACCGGGGCCGTTTCTCGCGGTTGGTTTGATGATGTATATCCGTCGTCTGCATTTCGCGATCTTCTTCGCATGCGCGGCGTAAAATTTATTTTAAATTCCGATGCTCACTCGGCCGACACAATTGATTGTGCTTTTGATCGTTTTGAAAAATGCGAGAAATATGAAAATACGTTGGTTTGGCGCGAGGGGTGGTAAGATTGGCGGTAGGAAGGAATGGAGTTTGGTTCGCAAATTGGATAAGTGTTTATTATGTCGAATAATCGTAATTTTTATTAAGTTTACCCCCCCTCAATGCTTCTAAGAGTTGCTTTTAGTCATAAGAATTGCTAAAATTCTACTAAATAAGGTCACAGTATTATAGATGAAATATGCATTGTGGACTTGATTAGGAGACAGCAAGCCAAGTCGGTTTGCCTTAATTGATTTCCGTAATGCGTGATTCCAAAACGGAGTAAGTTATGCGTAGCATAGTTCGAGGGGTTGTCGCGCTATTCGCGGCATTTTTAATGATGGATGTGGCTAAAGCCGCGCCAACGATAGTCAGCCCGGCTGATTATGCGAGGGTCATGACTTTAACAGACACGATGAAGAATCTTATAAGTCCGTTAAATTCTGATGTTTCAATTTTTAGTAAAGCTAATACTACAGAGCGTTCGAATTATCAAACTGAGTATTTTTATAATAACTCTCTTCCTGTGGGATTGTCATGGAGTGGCACTACTGGTAATTGTACCGTTAAGGTTTGGCGTACGAACGGCGGTAGCGAAAGCGCTCCGTTCTTTAGCGAAATGGTTTCAGGTACTTCAACTGAATGTTACAACCTTGAAGTAGGGTGCAACTATACATGGAAAGTTACCGATTCTCAGGGTAATTCTGCTGTTGGTCACTTCTTTACAGAAGATCGAGCTCCCCGTATTATTCGCGGTCGTAGAAGCAATTTCACTTATTCATCTGGTGCTGACTGTTCTAACGGACGAGATATTGGTGGATGGGCAACTACTAATGGTAAGCGTGTTAAACAAGGAATGATATATCGTTCTGGGCAGCTTGAATATTGTTCTTTTAAGAATGGAAGTGATACATATCAAAAGATGGATATTCTTTACGATCTGCTCGGTATACGTGTAGATGTTGATTTGCGTACCATAAATAATGTCAATTCATTTGCCAGTTGGAAGGCTGAATGGAACAATAATCAGCCGTTTGCTAATCCTTGTGTTAGTTCAGGTATCGGTCCTAATGTAGAGCGTTTCACCATTGAATGGGCTACTCTCGGTAAGGGTCCTTCTGATGGTAATCCCTATGTATATGATGGTAAGTATGGTTGCCAATTCCCTTCGTATAGTGCTTTATATAATAGTATGTCTATAGATTATAAAGTAGGCGATACGAAAAAATCATATACTCAAACTGCAAGCCAGAATAAGATTGCGGTGTGGGCGGCATTTAACAGAATTTATCAAGCCGTAGTAGTGGATAAAGAGCCTGTTCTCTTCCATTGTTCTCACGGTAAGGATCGTACTGGATCGCTCGCAGCGGTGATTCATGGTCTTCTCGGTGTGTCAGAAGCGGATATTAAAAGAGATTTTGCAACAGCCTGGTTCTGCAATCCAGACTATACATTTACACAGACCAGTATGAATACGATGCTTACTGGGCTTAAGAATTTAGATACTGCTTCTACTAAGACTCTCGCTGGAGGTTGCGAAAAGTATTTGATTAGTTGTGCAACCTCGGCTGGTGATACTGCAGGATCAACCAAAGTAACGGAATTTAAAACGGCTATGTTAGAGGATGTTGAAACTCCAGAAGGAAATGTTGTTACACCAGAGCCTGAAGAAGATACATTTGTTTATACGCATTATTATTGGAGAAGTCCAAGCGATGGTGGTTCTATCTCATCTCAGTATAATACTGGTCCATGGTTTACCTCTCTTAATGATAATTCTTTAATGACTCCAGAAACGCAACCGATTTTATATTCGGGTACTAAATGGGATAGTGTTAGAGGTTCGTATTCGCATTGTTATAATTTTATAACGACTTCTACTAAAAAATATGCGCGTACAAGTAACGCAGGAAATCCTATTATGGTAGGAAAACTTGTGTTTGATGCTGCAAATGGAGGGGGTATTAAAGCAGGAGCAACAAACTTTAAGCCATTTTTTACTTCGGAAGGTCATACTGTCTCGGATCGTACCATCATTGAGCATAGAGGTGGTCTGGTTGAATTTGATAATGTTGACATTTATTTGACACAGTGGGGTAAAGACAAATATACATCTGGTCGTGTTTCTGCATACGATGGAATAGCTTCAGTTGATATTTGGGCGAATGCGACAATGCGAGTAAAGGACTTTATTTCTGTAAGTCCCGAAAAAACATATCTCAAATTCCTTTCCGGTAATAGTAATAATGCGCGTCTTGAGTCTCTTGAGCATGACGATGCAAGTTATCCATATAATAGCTTCGGATGGTTTACTGGAGGAGCCGCCGGTACAAAACAGTACATTAAGGTTCAAGGTGCATATCCTCTTAAATTTTCTGCTTCAGGCAAGACGAGCGGTGTAGTGGGTGCGCTTGGTCTTGAATTTGAATTTGGGGCTAACAATGGAACTGGGACGGCAGCAATGCTTCAAGTTGCAGGAGCATTGAATATCAATGCTGGATCAACAATCACAGTTGATGCTGGTGGTAATGGTGCTGGTACATATAAGTTAGTTTCAGCAGGAACATTGAATGATTATGCGAATCTTGATTTAAGATCTAATTATACGGTTACAAATTGTAAGGATGGGTATTACGGGACTATTGTAAAATCAGGAAATAATATCAATTTGACAATTCAAGAAGGTACTCCTCCCATTGAAGATGAAGACGAAGGTTTAATTGATACAGAGAAGGAAGGGGATTGGGGTTATCGCTTAAAGATAGGCAACGAGATTGTTCTCGTCTTTACCAATCACACAAAATCGGTTAATTGGCAAGTTCCCTCGAAGCTTGAGAATGTTCAGTTTCTCGTAGTCGGCGGCGGCGGTGGTGGTGGTGCTGATACGCATGCTAGTAATACGCATGGTGGCGCTGGCGGCGGCGGCGGCGGTGTTGTTACAGGATTGGTAAACTTCGCCGAAAATTCTGTAATTACCGTTTCTGTTGGTGCTGGCGGCAATGGAGGCGTTACTGCGACTCAGGGTGGATCTAACAGTAAGTATGGAGCCGCGTATTCTGGTAATGCGAGTTATGTTATTGTTGATGGGTCAGAATATTTCTGGACTGCCGGCGGTGGCGGTGATAATGGGGCAAATGAAAGTTCTAACGCTCCAAAAACTATCGGTAATGTAGGTAACAGTGGTGGCTCGAGCGCGGGCTCTCGCCCTGGTCAGACAGAGCGCGGCGCTGTTGTTCCTTCTCGCGTCGCTTCAGTTTCTAATTTTAAG